>Ga0118677_10000226_pt1 | contig 119505 bp, 97 predicted proteins | sample AliMusrvi5mmetaG_FD_86154 | JGI IMG/M metagenome (GOLD analysis project Ga0118677, IMG submission 86154)
CGGCTCAGTTGACTCATCTGGGATGGGGGCGCCATCCGGTGTCATCTATTTTGAGGCAACGTTTCTCCAACTCCTCATTCGTTCACTCCCTCCGGGTGTCTTTTATTGTGAGGCAACTCGCGTTCCGCGGTCTGGTGATTCGCGAGTTGTAGGCAGGGTGTGGCCTGCCTCAGGATAGTAGCCATCACGCGCCGCGTGATGAGCTGTGCGCGCAGACCGGCTGATACGGCCGTGAAATAACAGGCGACGTCTTGGACGATTCCTGCCGCGAGGCTCATCACGCGGAGCGTGATGGCTACTATCCTGACAGCGCGTCTTGGGCGATGCCTGCCGCGAGCTCATCACGCGGAGCGTGATGGCTGCTATCCTGACCGCGAATCCTCGTCAGTCGATGTGACGAGCTCCACAAAGCCGTTTTGTGGCCAGAAAACAGCGCACAGACACGCCGACATGCATTCCGCTGGCATTTGGGCCCATCGTGACGGAAGGCACCCCATGTCGAACACCTTCAAAGCACTGGGCATCCCAGAGAACATGATCCGCGGCCTGGAAGAGCTGGGCATCATCACGCCCACCCAGGTTCAAGCCAAGGTGATCCCGTTCCTGATCAAGGAGGGCGGGGATCTCGTGGCCCAGGCCCAGACGGGCACTGGCAAGACCGCCGCCTTTGGCCTGCCATTGCTGACGAAGATGGACACCAGAACCCGGGAAATCCAGGGACTGGTCATCGCCCCCACGCGTGAGCTGGCGAAGCAGATCGGCAAACAGCTCTTCCGATTCACCAAGTACACCGACAAGATCTTCATCGAGGTGCTCACCGGCGGCGACAATATCGACCGCCAGGAAGAAGCGCTGCGCCGGCCCACGCATATCGTCGTAGGCACGCCGGGGCGGATCATCGACTTGCTCAAGCGCCGGTCGTTGTCGCTTGAATCCGTGAAGCATCTGGTCCTGGACGAAGCCGATGAAATGCTCAGCATGGGGTTCAAAAAGGAACTGATGGAAGTCCTCGACCGGACGCCGCAACGCGAGAGCACCTGGCTTTTTTCGGCGACCTTCCCTGAGGCGATCAACGCGCTCGTCAAGGGCTGCATGGCGCCGAGCCCTCACACGATTCAGATCGACCAGGGCCATGTGGTGAACCGGGACATTGACCACCGTTTCATCCTGTGCAAGCCCGAGGGCAAGCTGCCGTTCATCACCGAATTCCTGAAGGCACAAAAGGCCGGCCGTGGCCTGATCTTCTGCCGCACCAAGGCCGATGCCATCAAGCTCGGCAAAGAATTGACCGACCAGGGCCTGCCGGTGGAGGTGCTGCAGGGAGACCTCATGCAAAAGGAGCGCGACAAGGTGATGCGGGCGTTCAAAAAATCGCGGGTCCAGTTCGTGGTGGCGACCGATGTGGCCGCACGCGGGATCGATGTCGCCGACCTGTCCTTCGTGATCCATCACCAGCTCCCTGACCAGTTGGAATACTACACCCATCGCAGCGGCAGAACCGCCCGGGCCGGCAAAAAGGGCATGTCCCTCGCCTTGGTCCATCCCAAGGAAAAGTGGAAGCTCCCCCAGCTTGAGAACGCTTTGCGCGTCACGTTCAAAGAGTATCGGGCTCACTGAGATTCGCATCATAAGGAGACACAGTTTCGTTGATCAGTCCCAATAGCGATGCTGGGCGCGGAGCGTTTTGGAACCGTAGCGCAGCGAAGATAGCCAGCCGCAGGCTGCCCGAAGGGCGAGCGCAGCGAGGCAATGCGCGCAGCTTGCTGCCGCTTTCGGTCATGGCAGCTGGCTGCCGAGACAGGAGCTGTTGCGGCCGCGGACTCTTCGCTGTGAGCTGTCCGTCGCCCCCGCAGCAAGCTGCGTATTCCAAAGCGGCGATGAATCGCGCGCGCTCCAAAACGCTCCGCGCACAGCCTTGCCTGTCAGTCTATGGATGAGCCTCATTAAAGGAGATCACCCGGCGGCCCAATCGTTTCGTTGCCGGAACCGCAGGGTCGAGTACCTGATGCCTCATGTCTGACTCTGCTCCTTTGAAGCCTGTCCGCTGGCGAATCGGTGCGCGCATTGCCGCGCTGGGCATCGCAGCGATCACCTGGGTGCGCTGGCGGGAGGAGTGGCCGTTTCAAAAACGCAATATGATCAGCTGCGAAGTCGGCCTCGTGACGGGCGCTGCCTTGGTGATCTGGTGGCTGTTTTTGTCCCGCGCGACGTGGCGCACGCGCCTGCGGGTGATGGCTGGAGCGCTCGGCCTTCTGGCGCTTGTGGTCGCAACCGTGCGCGTGCGCGGAGTGAGCGGTGACTTGGTGCCGGAGTTTGGATGGCGCTGGGCCCGCGCAGCAGCAGCGCAGGCGGGCGCGCCTGCGAGCGCCGCTGCAGCGCAGCGGCTGCGCGGTGACTTCCCGCAGTTCCAGGGGCCTGATCGAACGGGCGTTTTTGCGGGCCCAAAACTTGCCAGTGACTGGTCGCTGCATCCACCGCAGATCGTCTGGCGCAAACCCATCGGTGCGGGCTGGTCGGGGTTTGTGGTGGTGGGTGATGTTTGCCTCACTCAAGAGCAGCGCGGCGAAAGCGAATGCGTGTCGGCCTTTGCACTGGCCACGGGCGAACCGCGATGGGTTCACGCGGACACGGCACACTATCAATCCCTGATCGCTGGCGAAGGACCGCACGCGACGCCGACGGTGTCGGGCGGCCGTGTCTTCACCCTCGGCTCGACCGGCATCCTGAACTGTCTCGACCTGACGACCGGCCATGCCCTTTGGTCGCAGGATGTGGCCGCAGTGGTGGGCGGCAAGATACCCGAATGGGGTGCGTCGAGTTCGCCGTTGATTGTCGATGATCTTGTCATTGTGCATGGTGGCGAGCACGGCACGCATTCGCTGCTGGCGTTTCGCACGAGCGATGGTGTGCTTGTGTGGAAGGGCGGCACGAAGCCGAGCTATGCCACACCGGTGTTCGCCACTCTCGCGGGTGTGCCGCAAATCCTTGCCTTCAACGACGGCAGCATCTCGGCGCATGATCCGAAGACCGGTGCCACGCTTTGGCAGCGGCCGTGGGGCAACGGCAGTGTGGTCTGCGCCTCGCCTTTGGTCCTGGGCGATGACCGCGTGCTTTTCTCCAGCGGGTATGGCGTGGGCGCGGAGATGCTCAAGGTGACACGGGCGGGCGCTGCCTTGTCTGTCGAGAGCCTGTGGAAATCGACACGCATGAAGGCCAAGTTCGCGCATCTCTTCACTCGCGACGGCTGCGTCTTCGGCCTTGATGACGGCCTATTCGCCTGTGCTGATTTGCAGGATGGCTCCCGGCACTGGCGGGAAGGTCGCTATGGCCACGGCCAGGGGCTGGTCGTGGGCGAGCACTACCTGCTCATGGCCGAATCCGGCGCGCTCGTGTTGCTGCGCCCGACGCGCGAGGCTCCCAACGAGCTTGCCCGGATGCCTGTGCTGAGCTCGAAGGCTTGGAATCCCCTCGCGCTCGCGGGTGATCTGCTTCTGGTGCGCAATGATCGCGAGGCGGTGTGCCTGAGGCTTCCGCGAGCCGAATGAAGATGCAGAGAGGCCCAAACCAGCTAGGCTGGGTCTGGCATGAAGGAAACTCTGGCAATCGTTGAACAACTGCACATCAATGGTATCATCGGCCCGTATGCCGTTGGTGGTGCCGTAGGGGCCGCGTTTTACTTGGAGCCAGTCGCCACGCTGGATGTCGATATCTTCGTGCTGTTCGAGCCTGCCCCGCTGAGCCTCACGTTGACGCCGATCTATGAGGCCTGCGCCAGGCTTGGCTATCATGCCCAGGGCGACTCCATCCACATTGAAGGCTGGCCGGTGCAGTTCCTGCCCACCACCCAGCCGTTGCTGATGGAAGCGGTGCAACAGGCCGTAGCCCGGGAATCCGCAGACCTGACGACCCGCGTCATGACAGCTGAGCACCTCATGGCCATCGCGGTACAAACGGGCCGGGCCAAGGATCACGCACGGCTGGTCATGTTCATTGAAGCCGCCATCGCCGACATGGATCGCCTGCGCGACATCCTTGTCCGCCATTCCCTGCTTGCTGCCTGGACAAAATTCGAGGATCGTTTCCTGAAGCCATGAAGACCGACCTCCAAAAGATCATACTGTCCAAAGCCGCCGAGCGCCGGCGTCTGCGTGATCTTCCCTGGCTGGAGAAGCTGGAAATGCTCGACAAGCTTCGGGACAGGCACCTGTGGCTAAAGAATGTTCGCGAGGCTGGTCAAGGATTAGCGCAGGCAAGCCTGTCGAAGAGCCGGGCCATTTCCAGGCCTTCTCGTGGGTGATCTCCTTCTTGTGCGCAATGATCGCGAGGCGGTGTGCCTGAGGCTTCCGCAGGCCAGATGAAGGGCCTGCGGCGATTGAAGACCGGAAGGTGTCACGACGCCCCGGTCCTTGGGTTACCCATAACTTTTGAGATGGGAGCGCGCAGCGCTTTGGACTGCGGAGACTTGTCACCGCTTTGCGGCGGAGCGGACTCGTCCGCGTGGTGGGGGATATGACTGCGAAGGCCGCAGATGTCGCAGCGAAGAGTCTTGGGTTTTAATGGCCCTCATGCTGTCGGCAAGCCTCCAAGGCCCAAAGCGGTGACAAGTCACCGCAGTCCAAAGAGCCTGCGGCTCCGCTGACGCCCCCCTATCGTGGGCCGCTATGAAACGGGGCAACGGCTCGGTGCAGCAAGCGCGCGCCAATGCAAAGTTATGGGTCATCGCCAGGCACCGTCAATGGTGTCCGCTTCACGAATCGGGGTTGTGACCGGGGGCAGCTTCGCGGAAGGGTGCGGGCATGAATGCTTATTTTCAGGAACTTGGTCGCACGGTGTTGCTGCGGTGGAAGCGCGAGAATTTTTCGCTCACTGCTTTCCCTGAGATCGCGCGTGTGGCGCTGGAGGAGCGGCCACCGGCGCAGCAGGTGGATCTGGCGGCGTTCATGCGCGAGTTCCTGCTCAATGATGAGCAGCCGTTCCAGACCTTGTCGGGCTTTGGCCAGCCGGAGCTGGTGGCCTACACGCACCCGCGTTTTTACATCCAGGTCCTGTTCTGGCTGGACGGCACGACGGACATCCATCAGCACGAGTTCTCCGGTGCCTTCCATGTGATGTCAGGATCGAGCATCCACGCGCATTACGAGTTTGAGAATGCACGCGACGTCACGCCGCACCTGCGCATGGGGGATGTGCGGATGACGCAGATCGAACTGCTGGAGACCGGGCGTACCGTGCCGATCATCTCCGGCCGCCGCTGCATCCACTCGCTGTTCCATCTGGACACGCCCTCGGTCACCGTGGTCGTGCGCACGCAGAACGACCCGGGCACGGGCCCGCAGTTCAACTACCTGCCGCCGCACATGGCGATGGACCCGGTGTTTGCCGATGAACTGACGATGCGCCGCAAGCAGCTCCTCGACGTGCTGGCGCAAATGGACGACCCCGGCTACCCGGAGCTGGTGCTGGAGATGATCGCGGAGCTGGACTTCGAGCGCGGCTTTTTCATTCTGCAGCACAGCATGGCCCACCTGCAAAATATCGACGAGTGGGGGCCGGTGCTGGAGGCCTTTCAGGACACCCATGGCAGCCTGGCCGCAGGCGTGGCGGCGACGCTGGAGGAGGGCGTGCGGCGCGACATCATCAAGGAGATGCGCGGCACCATCACCGAACCCGAGCACCGGTTCTTCCTCGCGCTGCTCATGAATGTGCCCGCCCGCGCCGATTTGCTCGCCCTGGTCGCCCAGCGGTTCCCGGAGGAATCGCCGGTGGAAACGGTGTTGCGCTGGGCGGAGGAGCTCGGATCGGAGACCGATTACGGCATCGCCATCCTCGACGCGTGCTTCCCCGAGACGCTCGATATCGCGAGCGAAGAACAGCCTGACCTTTTCATGGCGGCCCTGCGCTACTTCATGGAAGGCGGGAAGAAGCTCCCTGCCCCGCTGCGCGCTCTCCCGGCCGCGCAGGTGCAGCATTTACGCGAGGTTTTCGCAGGCTCGAGTTTGCGGGTGCTGGTCGTGTGAGTGTTCCGCTGAGGGGAGATGGGAATAAACGAAGCTTTGCGGCCTGCGACGACGGCACTGTGGGGACACAGTGCCCTACCTTGCGCCGGGCGCTGACGACGGCGGATGTTCTCCAAGGAACTTGTCTGACAGGACCCTAGTTGAGCACCTTCTTCACGAAGCAGGCCTTCAGGCCGATGGCGATGCCATCCATTTTGCAGGAGATCTCGTGATCGCCATCCACAAGGCGGATGGGTTTGGACTTCGTCCCGACTTTGAGAACGTCGGATGAGCCCTTCAGTTTCAAGTCCTTGATCATGGCCACGATGTCGCCATCGGCGAGCACGTTGCCGTAGGCGTCCTTGACGATCCTGTCGCCGGCGGGTGCGTCGGTCTCCGCCTCATGCGGCCACTCATGCCCGCAGGTCACGCATTCATAGTGATCAGCGTGGTTCAAGATTTCGGTCATTTCGCACATTGGGCAGGCAGGGTCGCTCATAATCCTATCACGAAGACCAGGGATCACCGGAACTCAAGTGATCACTTCACCAAAGTCACGGCATGAGTGAGCTTGCGCCCTAAATAATTGCCTACCACAGCATGTACATGCGCCGGCTTTTCGCCCCCGTATTCATCGGCGAACCCATGGCAACAACAAAGCCGCCCGGCCTGCCATGACGGCGCTGTGGGGACACAGCGCCCTACCTGGCACGCGGCGCATACCAGACACACCTGTAAAAAGCTGTTCGGGCAAGGCCGTCAATACCCCCAGCCTCACGCCGTGGCAAGCACCGCGCTCTGCGCGGTGGGTGGCAGTGGGTGCATCACGGTGTCGCGGAAACCGGCCTCGGTGAGCATCTGGCGATACTCGGCAAAGGTGTAGGCATCACCCTCCGGCGTGGTGCCGAGCATGACGAGGCTGAATCCAGCGGCCGTTGGCGGGCTGACGCGGTCGTCATTCGGCACGAACTCGACGATGACCACGCGCCCACCCGGACGCAGCGCGGCATGGACGCGGCTGAGGAAGCGCGTGCAGTCGGCAACATTGAAATGGTGCAGGAAATTCGGCACGAGCACGACATCGTAGTCGCTGCCGAGATCCACGGTGAAGGCGTTGCCGACGATCTTGCTGAAGCGGTCGGCGATGCCCGCGGCCCGGGCATTTTCCTCGGCGATGGCGAGCACGGCCTCCCAGTCGAGCGCGACGAGATGGGCGCGCGGATTGCGTTGGGCAAAGGCGATGCCAAAAGTGCCGTGGCTTGCGGAAATGTCGAGGACGCGGGTGTCGCGCTCGGGATCCAGCGGCACCAGTGCCGCAGCGCCGTGCGCGGGCGGAACCATCATCGGTCCCATGGCGCGGGCGAACTCGATCCACACGGGATGATCCGGGGCCGTGGTGCCTTGTTCCGAGGTGTGAACGCGGCCGCTGCGAATGGTGGCCGCGAGATCGGTGAAGGCGTCCGCAATGCCGGGCGCGAGGAAGAACTGCGCCGTGCCGCCCAGGTAGGCCGGGGAAGTCTTGACCAGGAAGAGGGCGGAGTCTGGCGTGAGAGCGTAATGCGATCCGTCTTTGGTGAGGAAGCCGAGGATTGTGAGGTAATCGCTGAGGATGCGGATGCCGCGCTCCGGACACTGGCAGCGTGCGGCGATCTCGACGGCGGTGGACGGCGTGGCGCCGATGGCGGTGAACAAGCTGAGATCGATCGCGGCTTTGAGCGCGCCGACTTTCTGGCAGCCATTGATCGTTTCAAAGAACAGCTGCGGCGACGGTGGAGTGGAGGGAGCAGTCATGGCAGAAAAAGGGTGGTGAGAACACTGACGTAATCACCAGGGCTCCATCTTTCAATTCGGTATTTTGCACTTCTCCGCTATGCATCCTCGCCATGACGTTCCTTTGCACCACCCAACTCGCCGTGACCTGGATGCTCGCCGGACTCATCTGGGTGATTCAGATCCTCGCCTACCCGCAATTCCGGCGCGTGGGGGAGGCGGACTTCGTACGTTACCATTTCGCGCACTGCGTGCGCATCGGCCTGATCGTCGCGCCCTTGCTTGTGATCGAAGCCGTGACAGCGGCGGGGCTGCTGTATCAAGGCCATCGCGAGTCCCCTTTCCTTCTCAGCGTGGGGTTGATTCCCGTGATCTGGCTTTCCACAGCGCTGCTTCAGGCACCGCTGCACACGAAGCTGATGCGCGGCTTTAGCGCTGACGCCGTCCGCTGGCTCATCCTCACCAACTGGCTGCGAACCCTGGCCTGGACCGCGCGTGGCGTGCTGGTGGGCTACGCCTTCGCAAGCTGAAGCGCGCTTCGGAGTGAACGTTCACCGGAAAAAGACTGGCCAAACGTTTACAATAGGGGTACCGGCCCCAAGGTCAGCATCTTAGACGGAGCCGTGTACGAGGAAGCTGTTGCCAACGCCCTACTGATCGTGCAGGAGTGCGCCATCTTCACCAAAGCCCCTCAGACGCCCGATGTCGGACCCGAAGGGAAGGCTGGCCTACGCATGAACCCATTGACACCCCACCTCACGAACTTCCGAATGGAGGAACCGCAGGCTTCAATTCGAAGCGAAACGGAGATGACCTGTTTGGTGGACGGAAATCGTCATCAAGATTCGAAGATGTCAGTCCCGTCCAGAGTTGAGGTATATCAGCCAGCATGACTCATCATGTAGTAGAGTTTTGTGCCGGCGGCGGAGGGCAGGGTCTGGGCCTCGAGATGGCTGGTTTTGAATGTGAAGCAGCCATTGAGATCGATTCCGACTGCTGCACCACGTTGAGAACTAACCGTCCCTGGTGGGATGTGAGAAACGATGACATGCGCAACGTGGATGCAACACGTTGGAAAGGCGTTGACCTCTTTGCGGCAGGAGTCCCATGCCCACCATTTTCCGTGGCTGGCAAACAGCTAGGGGGGGGCGACGATAGGGACATGTTTCCAGACGCCTTGCGTCTTATCGAAGAGTGCTCGCCATCGGCAGTTCTGTTAGAGAATGTTCCAGGATTTGCGACAGCTAAATTCGACGATTACCGGAAGAAATTGCTTCGGCAGCTAGAAAAGCTTGGATATCAAGCCATTTGGAAGGTTCTTCAGGCTGCGGACTTCGGAGTACCCCAGCTTCGACCTAGGTTTTTATTGGTGGCTCTTCACCCAAAAAACTTCGAGTATTTTCAGTGGCCAACCCCATTACCAAGAACAGCGGGAGTCGGACCCGTCCTCTGCGATTTAATGGGCGCTAGAGGTTGGCTTGGCACCGAAAATTGGGCAATCAAGGCTAATCGAATTGCGCCAACCGTGGTTGGAGGATCCAAAAAGCATGGTGGGCCAGATCTGGGGCCGACTAGAGCTAGAACACAGTGGAGAGAACTGCAGGTGGACGGTATTGGGATCGCCGATCTGCCTCCAGGGCCTGATTTTGGCGTGAATGAGTGTCCAAAACTAACTGTGAGGATGGTTGCTAGAGTGCAAAGTTTTCCTGACGCATGGCAGTTCAGCGGTCGCAAAACTGCCGCGTATCGACAAGTGGGAAACGCGTTCCCACCTCTCGTTGCAAAAGCAATCGGCAAATCCATTATGGCCGCTCTGCAAATGAAGCGAACTCCATCGAATAACACGGTCGAGCAAATGCGGCTTCTCGAAGAACCGTCCGCTTATTATACCTCTGCGCGTCACTCAAAATCACACCCCTTCATGTAGCAGTGCTTTTCGACGTATGTGGGCGGAGTAGTGACTTCGTTGGCACCATCTCGTCGGCGTTAGATAGATCGGGTTTGGTTTTTTATTGCGCGGTCCTTTTCGAACTCGCGAATCCAACGCGTTGGGTCTGACGGCCACTCACCGAATTTCGCCAGTTGGTAGGACGATTTCACACGTCCATTGGGATGCTTCTGTCGCTTGGCTTTAATCTGCCAGCCCAAATAGCGAAGCTCGCGGGTTCGCTTCTTCCAGTCGTCTTGATTGGCAACGAACTCGATCAATTGCGAAGGAACCCATGCTCCAAGGTTCAATTTGAGGAGCTCACCAATCCGAACATGCACTGAGCCGTGTTTCATGACGCTCTTCACATTATCATCCTGGGAGGCAAAAAGATCCTTCTTTCCGTGATTGCACTCTTCACAGAGCGCCCAGAGGTTCTCTATATCGTTAGTCCCGCCCCATGCTTGAGGGACCTTATGATCAACCTGTAGTTTGACATTATCGTCGGCAACCGTCTTGCCGCACATTTGACACCGGCCTCTAGCGACGTGCAACACCGCCGCCCGCAGCCGCCCGTTGATTCCCGTGGGATTAGCTATCTCCGTCAGTTTCTCACCCAGGCAATAACGTGGATTGGTGCCATTGGGTACCACGATGACGTTATACCACTTCCTCACATCACGACGCCTCCGATCAAGCTGACTCTGCTCATGAGCCGCAACACCAAGTTTTTCACGAATTTCACCCGAGGTGAGTCCCTCCGGATGCTGCCGCATCAACTCCACGATTCGAGCAATGATCCCTGATGGCTCTCCCTTCATGCCCGTCGTGCCTTCCGGTTCATTGCCCCTGCTCTACTCTCACACTCGGCCTCGGCTACAAGCTCCGACAGAGGCACGCCGAGGGCCTTAGCGATTGCTGCGGCAATATCGAGCGAGCAGTTTCGCTCCCCACGTTCAACCATTCCAACATAAGTCGGATGAATACTGGCCCGCTCGGCCACCTGCTCTTGAGTCAGGTTCAGCCTCGCCCGATGTGCGCGCACGACTCCGCCATAAAATTTGGAAAGTGATCGAACTGCCATGCGAATACACTGTCCACCACTTCCCTGGCACAATTCCACAGACAATAGTATGTCCGCCTCAGCTGCCGTAAGCCGATACGGACAATGGCCGTCGTGCGGCGTGCTGCTGAGCTACGCGCTCGCCAGCGGAGGTCGGCGGACCGATGTGCCCGCCGGACAGGTACAAAGAAAAAATCCCGCCGGCTCGAAAGCCGGCGGGATCTTGTCAAAGCGGAAGCAAGGACCGAACGGCCTCAGACCTTTGCCAGAATGGCATTCAGCGTGGCGCTTGGGCGCAGTGCTGCGGTCACCTTCTTCTCATCGGGTTTGTAGTAGCCGCCGATGTCCACGGGCTTGCCCTGGACGGCCAGGAGCTCGGCGACGATCTTGGCTTCGTTGGCGGCGAGTTCTTCGGCGATGGGCTTGAACTGGGCTTTCAGTTCGGCGTCGGCATTTTGTTCGGTCAGCGCCTGGGCCCAGTAGAGCGCGAGGTAGAAGTGGCTGCCGCGGTTGTCGATGGTGCCGAGTTTGCGCCCGGGGGAGCGGTCGTTCGCGAGGAACTTGCCGGTGGCCGCATCCAGCGTTTCGCCGAGGACTTTGGCCTTGGGGTTCTTGCAGGTCTCGCCGAGGTGCTCGAAGGACACGGCAAGCGCGAGGAATTCGCCGAGCGAATCCCAGCGCAGGTAGTTGTCTTCCAGGAACTGCTGCACGTGCTTGGGAGCGGAGCCGCCGGCACCGGTTTCGAACAGGCCGCCGCCATTCATGAGCGGGACGATGGAGAGCATCTTCGCGCTGGTGCCGACTTCGAGGATCGGGAACAGGTCGGTGAGGTAGTCGCGCAGGACGTTGCCGGTGACGGAGATGGTGTCCTCGCCTTTGACGATGCGCTGCAAGCTGAGCAGGCAGGCCTCGGCGGGCGGGAGGATGCGGATGTCGAGGCCGCTGGTGTCGTGGTGAGCGAGGTACTGCTTCACCTTGGCGATGATCTGGGCGTCGTGGGCGCGCTTCTCATCAAGCCAGAACACGGTGGGCGTGCCGGTGGCGCGGGCGCGCTTGACGGCGAGCTTCACCCAGTCCTGGACCGGGGCGTCCTTGGTCTGGCAGGCGCGCCAGATGTCGCCCGCCTCGACGCTGTGCTCGATGAGCACCTTGCCGCTGCTGTCGGTGACGCGGACGGTGCCGTCGGCGGGAATCTCGAAGGTCTTGTTGTGCGAGCCGTATTCTTCGGCGGCCTGGGCCATGAGTCCCACATTGGGCACGGTGCCCATGGTCTTGGGGTCGAGCGCGCCGTTCTTTCTGCAGAAATCGATCACGGTCTGATACACACCCGCGTAGCAGCTGTCGGGGATCACGGCGAGCGTGTCCTGCGGCTTGCCGGCGGCATTCCACATCTGGCCGGAGGTGCGGATCATCGCCGGCATGGAGGCATCGACGATGACGTCGCTGGGCACGTGCAGGTTGGTGATGCCCTTGTCGGAGTTCACCATGGCGACGGCGGGGCCGCTGGCATAGGCGGCCTGGATGTCGGCCTCGATCTCCGCCTTCTTAGCGGCGGGCAGCTTGTCGAGCTTGGCGGTGAGGTCGCCAAAGCCGTTGTTAAAATCGACGCCGAGTTCCGCGAGCGTGGCGGCATGTTTGGCGATGAGGTCCTTGAAGAAGACCTTGACCACGTGGCCGAAGATGACGGGGTCGGAGACCTTCATCATGGTGGCCTTCAGATGCACGGAGAAGAGCACGCCGTCGGCCTTGGCCGTGGCGATCTGCTGCTCCAGGAAGGCAATGAGGGCCTTCTTGCGCAGGACGGTGCCGTCGATGATTTCGCCGGCCTTGAGCGGGGTGCTGGCCTTGAGCACCTTGGCGGTGCCGTCCTTGCCGGTGAACTCGATCTTCACATCCGTGGCTTCGGGAACGACGACGGACTTCTCGTTCGCGAAGAAATCATCCTTGCCCATGGTGCCCACGCTGGTCTTCGAGTCCGGCGACCACTTGCCCATGGAGTGCGGGTTGTTGCGGGCGTATTCCTTCACCGCTTTCGGCGCGCGGCGGTCGGAGTTGCCCTCGCGCAGCACCGGGTTCACGGCGCTGCCCATGACCTTGCCGTAGCGGATCTTGATCTCTTTTTCCGCGTCGGTCTGCGGATTCTCGGGGAAGTCAGGCAGGTGGTAGCCTTTGCCCTGGAGCTCGGCGATGGCCGTCTTCAACTGCGGCACGGAGGCGGAGACGTTGGGCAGCTTGATGATGTTGGCTTCGGGCTCGACGCAAAGCTTGCCCAGGTAAGCCAGGTCATCGGTGATGCGCTGCTCGGGCGTCAGGAAGTCCGCAAAGGTGGCGATGATGCGGCCCGCCAGGGAAATGTCCCGTGTCTCGACCGCGATGCCCGAGGACTGGGTGAAGGCTTCGACGATGGGCAGGAAGGAATACGTGGCGAGAGCGGGAGCCTCGTCGGTCTTCGTGTAGATGATGGTGGGCTTGTGGGACATGTCGGGAAAAAAGATGGGCGCAGACCTAAACGAGCCGGGCCCCGAGCGCAACGGGCAACCAAACGCCATCCGTGCCATTCTCACGCCCGCCTACTGACCACGCTCTTGCGGGCGCGGCTACTTCCTGAGAGCCCGCCTCCCCTCGTAGCTGCCTTCGCAAGAAGGTGGAAAGAGCGTCCGGCAGCCGGGCAGTGCCTCCTGACCACGCTCTTGCGAGCGCAGCTACTTCCTGAGCTCCCGCCTGCCCTCGTAGCTGCCTTCGCAAGAAGGTGGAAAGAGCGTCCGGCAGCCGGGCAGTGCCTCCTGACCACGCTCTTGCGAGCGCAGCTACTTCCTGAGCGCCCGCCTCCCCTCGTAGCTGCCTTCGCAAGAAGGTGGAAAGATCGTCCGGCAGCCGGGCAGTGCCTCCTGACCACGCTCTTGCGAGCGCAGCTACTTCCTTGACCACGCTCTTGCGGGCGCCACGACACGGTTCCTCACTTGATGCCGATCACCATCGAATCAGGGCCCACGAGGTGCTCCACGCGGCAATCCTTGAAGCCGGCTTCATGCATCCAGCCGATGCAGTCCGCGCCGCTGTAATCGAATCCGCCGGGAGTCTCGATGAGCATGTTCAGGCTCATCATGAGGCCGAAGGCGTTTTTGCTACGGTCGTCATCAATGATCGCCTCATAGACGACGACGGCACCGCCGGGAGGCAGCGCGGCATGGGCTTTGCGCAGCAGCATCTGCTTGGTCGCCAGGTCCCAGTCGTGCAGGATGTGGCCAAACAGCAGCACGTCCGCCTTCGGCAGATCGTCGGTGAAGAAGCTGCCGCCCTGGAAGGTCACGCGGCCGGCGAGCCCGTTTGTGGCGATGTAATCATCGAAGATCGGGCCGACCTCCGGCAGATCGAAGCCGATGCCGCGCAGGTGGGGCTGGGCCAGGGCGATCTGGGTGACGAGGTCGCCCTGCGCGGTGCCGATATCGACGCAAGTCTTGTAGTTCGCCCAGGGGAACTTCTGCGCGATCGCCATGTTGGCCCCGCGGCTGACGCCGGACATCGCGCGCAGGAATTCGCGCAGCTTCGCCGGATCGGCGTAGAGGGCGGCGAAGAAATCGTGTCCCCCGCCCTTCGCTTCGTTTTGCGGCTCGCCGGTGCGCAAGGCGGTGGTGAGGCCGCCCCAGAACGGATAGAGCCGGTGATTGCACATCTCGAGGATGCCGCCGATGTAGGAGGGCTTGGCCTTGTCGAGGAAGACTTCTGTCTCGGGCGTGTTCTGGTACACGCCGTCGCTGCGCTTCAGGAAGCCGAGCGCCACCAGCGCATCGAGGAAATCGCGCGCGCCGCGCAGATGCAGGCCCATGCGGCCTTGCACGTTGGCGAGATCGCCCGGGTGCTTGGCCAGTTCGGTGAACAGTTCCATTTCCACGGCGCTGAGGAGCGTCTTCGACGCCCAAAAAGCCATGCCAGTCTGCAGAATGCGTTCAGGGGAGAGGTCCATAGCGCGATCCTAACGCAGGTCGCTTCGATGACAAATCAAAGAGAGCGCTCAGGGCAATGCCACCACCTGCTTTTGCGCCAGCAGCCGCTCTTGCAACGCCGGATAGCCCAGGTCCTGGACCGGCAGCGACTGTTTGGCGGCCAGGGCGGCGGCAATGCCGGCGCTGTGGCCGATGACCATCCAGGTGGGCTCCACCCGGATGGAGCAGTAGGCCACATGGGTGGCGGAGAGCGCCACGGGCACCAGCAGGTTGGTGCACTCGCTCTTCACGGGTGTGATGCTGCGGTAAGGCACCTGATAGACGGTGCCGTGCTTCGATCCGCGCTCATGCACGGGAAACAGGGTGCCTTCGTTGATCACTTCCTTTTCGCCGCGTGCGATGCGCTGGCAGTCATGCGAATCAATGGGGAACGAGGCCACGGCAATGGCGTCGGTCTTGGCCACCTGGCTTTGCACATCGGCCTGGGTGATGACGAGGGCGCCGCGCATGCGCCGGCCCTCGCGCACATAGAGCTGGGGCGACCAGTGGCCGGTGGCGGGGAACTCATCCTTGCACAGGCCGTATTTCCCCAGGGTCTCGCGCAGGGCCAACGGCACGGCTGCATCCGTGGTGAGGAAACGGTACAGCTCCAGCGTGTACTGCTTGTGCTCCTCCCAGATGCGGGCGCGTTCCTCCTGGGTGGCCTCGCACCAGGCGTTGCCACCGCCGATGATGCCCATGGAGAACTGCTTGCCGATGCCGTTGTTGGCATCGGCCTTGTTGCCGGGCAGCGGGTATAGATCCCACAGCAGGGGTGCCTTTGCATCGCTGGCGAAGTACCGCCGCACGACCTCGAAGCGGGCCGGGTCATAGTGCCGGGGCTCAGGGAACGGCACCCGGTTAACCGCGTCCGCCGTGACGCACAGCCGGAAGCTGAAGGTCATCACCTTGCGGTCGCCCTCCTCTTCAGGCCCTGCGTCCGTGCCGGTGAGCAGGGGCAGCGGGGAGCCTGCGGCATCCAGGCCGGAAATGGTCATGGGTTTCTTGGGGAACTGCTTGCCTGCCAGCGATTCGTTAAACTCCCGTCGGCCTTCGCGTCCGATCGTCCAGCCCACCCCGGCGGCGGCCATCAGGTCACCTTCATAGGTGGCGTCGATGAAGGTCCTGGCGGTAAAGCCGTCGCCCGAGGTGGTGACGAGGCGCTTGATCGACGCCTTCTGCTTGTCCAAGTCTTTCAGCACCGCGCCAGTGAAGACCCGCACCCCGGCTTCCTTGAGCAAATCGGCAGTGACTTTCGCCGCCACATGCGGCTCGTAAGTCCAGGGCTTGCTGTCCTTCTCCGCCACAGCATAGGGCAGCTTCACGCCGCGCGCCGCATAGTCGGCCTCGATGCGCTGATGGAATTCCTCGAACAGGCCGCCCAGCAAATGGCGGTCTTCTTGATTGGAATCGCTGAAACACAGACCGCCGGTGTTCACCCCGCCAACATGCGTGGAAGGTTCCACCAGCACCACGGTCGCGCCTTCACGCGCCGCGCCCACGGCCGCACATACGCCCGCAGGCGTGGCTCCATAGACGAGGACATCGGAGGTCACCTCCTCGCTGCGAAGAGCGGGCGATGACAATGCGGCAATGGCGAGGAGGACAAGAGGGGCTCTCATGGGTGACATCAGGCGTGACGACAAAGCTTTTGGACAAGCGTTTACGACGCGCAGGGAACTCTGCCCCGCAGCTTGCGGAAGCCTTCGCGCACCAGGCCAAGATCTGAATCAATGGCAATCCAGGTGAAACCCAGCGCCTGATACTGCGGCAGGTCCGCCGCCTGGCGCAGGAGAATGCCGCAAGGCTTGCCTGCATCCGTGGCGGCGCTGACCACTTCGCGCAGGCAGTCGTCATAGGTGCGCTCGGAGCGGCGGGCCTTCAGATCAAGGCTCAGGTCCGCAGGTCCGACGAACAACGCGCTGATGCCGTCCACCGCCGCGATGGCGCGGGCATTGCCCACCGCTTCAATGGTTTCGATCTGAGCCAGGATGAACGGCGCAGGAAGCGGCTCATCGACCGAGAGCGGGCGCAGCCCATAGCCACAGGACCGCACATTGCGTGCGAAGCCACGATGACCGCGCGGCGGGTAATGAGCAGCCTGCACGACATGCTCCGCGTCCGCGGCGTTGTTGACGTGCGGCACCATCAGGCCATCCGCCCCCCAGTCCAGCACGTGAAGGATCAGATCGGGATGGGGTGCGCCCACACGCACGATTCTGCGCACCGGCGTTCCACGAGTGGCTTGAAGCTGTTGCAGCAGCCCCGCCTCGGTGCCGCAGCCATGCTCCAGATCAAACAGCAGCCAGTCGAAACCGGACTCCGCGGCGAGTTCAGCGATGATAGGTGAGCCCAGCGAAAGCCAGGTGCCGAGTTGGGTGGGATGGTCAGGAGCATTCATAGATTAGAGAGTGTTGATGTCGCGATCCTCGCGCAGCCCAAGCAGGGCGGTTTGCAGACGGGCCAATGTAAACTCGCGCAGATTCTGTCCAGAGCTGCCGGCACCAATGAGGAAAAAACTGTCGGAGCGGTCGAAGTAACCCGCGCCGACGCGGATGACCGCCTTGACGATCATGTTGCGCAGCAGGTGCAGCCAGAAGCGGCGGCGATGCTCATGGGGAAGAGGCCGCATGCTTGCGTAGCCCGCGAGAGCATGATCGAGGAAGCGGCCGTCATGAAAGCAGCCCAGCAGGGAGAGATCATCCATCGGGTCGCCGGAGATGGCGTCGTCGAAATCAATAAAAGCCGCAATGTGCTGCGGGGTGCCCAGGATGTTCCAGAGAGCGAGGTCCTTGTGCACAAGGCAGCCTTGCTCAAGCTCAAGCAGTGACTGGTGGCGTTGCATCTCAGCGCGCAATTCGTCTGCCGCAGACTCGGAGAGGAAGGAACTGCCGGCAAGGAAGCGCAGATGGCGGTCGAGGTGCAGATGGAAGTAATCCGCATACCGGGCATGGAAGCCCGCGAGCCGGCCTTCGCTGCGCAGCACCCGCGGATCGAAGGGACCGAAGCCCCCAGGCTGCAAGGCCTGCCAGCGCGCCACGGCGGCACCGATGGTTTCAGCCACCCGTGGAAGATCTAGAGCGCCCAGCTTGAAGTGATGATTGAGATCGGGGTGCGCGATGACTTCCATCATCTGCCAGGCGAACGGCACGCGCGCACGGCTGGCATCCACCGCCTGCACCAGCGGTGCGGGAAGCCCCAAGGCGCGAACCTCATGCAGCAGGCGCGACTCGACCTCCATGTAATCATCGCGCTCCGGGCCGTCTTCGACGCGCACGAAGCTTTCAATGCCCTCCACGCCGGCGATGAAAGTGATGTGGTTGCCCTGGCCGCCCGCAGGCCGCAGGACGACCGGTTGTCCGGGGAAACGCTGTTCCAACACATGCCGCAGGAGATCAGCCACGAGGGCGTGATCAGAGCCCTCAAGGGTGCCATGAAAGGCGGCCGGGCGGTCGCACTTCCAATAATGGATCTGGCTGCGGGGATGGGCCATGAATTCAAGCGGCGCGGTCATTGCCAGCAAGCAGCGGCCAGACTCTGCATCATCACGTCAATGACCTGCATCCAGCTCGTGCGGCTTGTCATAGGTTAGGTTCTATCCCGGCGGTTTCGATCGCCTCTTCGTCATCCTCCACAAGGCCATGGACCGGCACCGGATGCATGCGCCACCAGGTCGCGACGGTGCTGCCCACCAGCGTTTGAATCAAGGCGCTGAACACGGCGGGCACCGCAGCCATCGGCATCAGCGGAATGTTGGTCCTCGCCAGCACGGCCGCGAGACCCCCGTTCTGCATGCCTACCTCGATGGAGAGCGTGCGGGCGATGTCGAGCGGGTAGCGGAACAGGCGCGCCATGCCATAGCCGAGACCAAAGCCCATGACATGCAGCACCAAGGCGGCGACGGCCAGCAGGCCCGCATGGGCGATCACCGCCGCGGCGTTTTGCGAGACAATGCTGCCGGTGACAAACAGGAAGGCGATTACGGCCAGCACCTGGGTGTATTGGGCGATGGCGCCCACCACCCTGGGGAAGCACCAATTGCACAGCGCTCCGGTGATGACCGGTGCCACCACCATTTTCAGGGTGGACATCGACATGGCCCAGGCATCGACCGGCACATACTGGCCCGCCAGCTTCTGGCACCACAACGGAGTCATCACAAACGCCAGCAGCGTCGAGACCATGGTCAGGCACACGGAAAGGGCCAGATTGCCACGGGCAAGATAAGTCATGAGGTTTGAGGCCGTGCCACAGGGGCAGCTTGCCACCAGGATCAGGCCCACCGCGAACTGAGGGTCCAGCTTCAACCAGTGCGCCACGGCCCAACCGGAGAGCGGCATGATGGTGTAGTGCAAGGTGAAGCCCACCGCGATGCAGCCCGGCATCTGGCCCAGCCGCCGGAAGTCCGCCAGCGTCAGCGTGAACCCCATGTTCAGCATGACAAAGGCCAGCGCCCCGATCACGTAATCGCCGCTGAACCAGTTCAACGCCGAAGGCCGTATCAGGGCGAACACCGCCATGGCGATGGTCCAGACGGGATACAGATTGGTGAACCAGTTGCTGAGACGGAGGTGAAGTTTCATGCGGGAGGCGGGACTACCTCAAAACTGGCAGCTTCGCGCTGTAATGTACAGCCCGATGGCGGTTGTCATCGAAGGCGAAATGCAGCCACTGCCGATCTTTGCTGACGAAGCCGTCGGGATAGTTCATTTTGCCTTTGGGGCCGTCGCAGGATTCCTGCTGCAGCACCCGCTGATAGGGCCAGGTCTTCATGCCGTCGAAACTGATCCACAGGGCCATGGGGCTGCGGTGCTTGGGATTGGGGTTGTGCAGCATGGCGACGGTGTCGCCGCCCAACGAATACAAGGTGGCCTTGCTGCCCGGATTGGGCACCTGGGTGACGCTGGCGAATTCGGGCCAGGTCCTGCCGCCATCGCGCGACCGGGCCTGGTAGAGCATGCCGCCGAGGCGGTCGCCGCGAATGATCATGCCGATGCTGCCGTCGCTCATTTCGACGATGTTGTTCTCCGCCCAGCCGTAGTAGCGGTCATCGGGCGTGAGGCGCACGTCGCCGTGCTCGCTCCAGGTCTTGCCGCCGTCGCTGCTCATGAGAACGCCGTTGCGCGGATTGCTGACATAGTGCTCAAGCGTCTTGATCCAGGGCTTCGCTTCCGGCGCTGGCGCGGGAGTTCCCGCAGGCGGGCCTTCGTAGCGTTGGAACGGAACCAGAATGCGTCCGTCGTGAGCGACGATGTGATTGCGCATGAAGGTGAATTTGCCCAACCGGCCAGGGACGGGATCCGGCTTCGACCACGTTTTGCAATTGTCGTCGCTGTGCATCATCCACGACTGCCAGTCGCGGCCCCAGGTCTGCGAGTGCGTGCTGAAGAAGAGCGTGCTGTGGTTGCCGGCGACCATGAGCTCCGAGGGCCCCTGCCCCATGGTTTTGCCTTCCCGTGGAAGCCCCGTGTTGACGGCCTCCAGCGGCGTCCAGGTCTTGCCTTTGTCGGGGCTGCGAGTCAGGCCCACGTAGTTTTTGGGCGAAGGCTCAAAGTCATCCCCTGCCAGCATGAACAAGACCCATGAGCCATCGGCCAGTTCGCGCAGAGTCGTGTCACAAACCAGTTTGTTCGGCGTCACGCCGTCATAGGGAATGCTGTGGAAGTCCTGCTTCGCATCCTCCGCGGCCTGGGCCGCCCATTTCGCCTCAGGACGAATGGACTTGGGCATCTGCGGCGCCCCGGCCTTGTTCACCAGCGCGTGCGTGACCTTGGTCTGCGCTTCGATGTCCGCCTCTTTGAAATGGGTGATGAGGATCTCGGCATCGGTGTGGCGGTTCCAGTCATAGGCGATGTGGATCGTGCCGTCAGGGGACTGGAAGCCGTCTGGATATGAGACCTCGGCACGATCGTCGATCAGCAGCCCTGTACCCCAGGTCTTGCCATCGTCTTTCGAAAGGAAGGCCGTCAGGCTGGAACGACGCGGCAGGCGTGTGCCGACCGGGCCGTTCTTGACCAGCAGGAGATTGCCTGAAGCCAGCCGCCGTATGAAGAAACGGGCGCTGACGTTTTGAATCGTAGAAGCAGCGGGCGGGCTCCAGGTGCTGCCGTGGTCGGTTGAGAAGCTTTCACTGATGCCGCGCTTGGTTCGAGCCAGCATCCATAGGCGGCCATCACGCAGTTCGACGATCATGTGCTCATCGAAGTCGGTGCCGGGGAAGGCGGCACCGCCACGGCGCGTCCATGTTTTGCCCTGGTCGGTGGAAGCAAAGACATTGGCCATGCGGATCGCATCAAGGTCGTGATGCGCCTCCTTCAGTTCGGCCGGGCCGATGCGGTCCCGGGTCCACAGCGACACCGGCAGGAGCCAGTCGCCATTGGCCAGCACGGTGGGTTTGTTGAGCGTGCATCCGTCGGCGAAACGCACCGGCGCGGACCAGACTGGCGCCTCGGCGTCCGGGTTGTCGCAGCGGATGTACCAGTCGCCAGCGCGGCCGTCAAAGTAGCCCAGGCTCTGGTCGAAGAACAGCCACAACCGGCCCAGCGGGTCCGTCCACAGATTGCCCACCAGCGCACGGCGCTGCGGGGCGTTCGGCGGATCAGTCGGATCAATGACGACCCTGGGCTGGGACCACTTGGTGCCGCCATCGTCGCTGCTGGCCAGCATGAAGAAGCCATTCGGATTGTCGCCATTGCCCACCCAGCAGGCCCACAATCGGCCTTTGGGCGTGCGCTCGATGCCGATGATCATGTTGCCCGTGCGCACGGCGTCCGCGTACTCGGGGCCGGGATGGGTGTTGACTGCCGGCGGCTCCAGCGAGAGGTCGAGCACCGACCGGGGCATCTCAGCGTGGAGAGAGGCGGCGGAAAACAGGGAGAGAAGGGCGAGCCAGGGTTTCATGAGAAGATCAGCGGACGGTTGTCAGGAATCAATGAACGCCAGCCTTGATCACATTCCTCGTGCTGAAACACCTTTTGGTGTGTTATGTTAACATGACTTCCATTGGATCCACCCTCACCGCATGACTGATTCCCCCGTTACCCTTCAGACTGTCGCCCATGAGGCAGGAGTCTCGATCATGACGGTGTCGCGTGTGCTGCACGATTCACCCCGCGTTGCGCCATTGACCCGGCAGCGGGTGCAAGCGGCGCTGCGTGCCTTGAAGTATCGCCCTGATCCCCATATCGCACGGCTGATGAGCCTGGTGCGCGGGCGCAAGCCGTCGCGTATCCGTGCGGTGCTGGCCGTGGTGCGCGAGCAGGCGCTGAAGGATGAACTGCTGGAGCCCGCCTACCAATACGTTTCCATCAAGGACATCCGCCGCCGCGCCGAGCAGCATGGCTATCATGCGGAAGAGTTCTGGCTGGGAAGAGGCGGCATGGACCCCGGCCGGCTTGCACACATCCTGCAGGCGCGCGGCATCGAAGGCATCATCGTTTCGCCGCAATCATCGCGCATGCTGTGTTCCCAGCTGGATTTCACCCCATTCGCCGCCGCCACCTTTGGATACGGCTTGTCGCAGCCTTCCCTGCATCGGGCGGCCGGCAACATGTCACTGGGCATTCACATGGCGGTCACCGCCCTGGCGGCGGCAGGTTACCGGCGCATCGGGCTGGCCATCACCCGGTGGGTGGATGCGCGGGCTGAGCGCGGCTACAGTGGGGCGATGCTGCATTTTCAGCAGGATGTGGCCCGTCGTGATCGAGTGCCCATGCTGCTGTTCCCGCACAACGACCTGAGTCGCTGCGCCGGCGTGTTCCGGGACTGGATGAAGGCACACCGGCCGGATGCGCTGATCACTTTCGACACGTATGTGCCCGACTGGCTGGGCCAGATGGGACTGCGAGTGCCGGAGGACATCGGCTTGGTGGTGCATGACTGGACGGACAAGATGAAGGGCTATGCCGGGATTCATCAACGGCGCGAGCATGTGGCCAGCGCCGCGGTGGATCTGGTCGCCACCCAGCTCCTGCAACATGAAAGAGGCGTGCCGGAGGTTCCCCGGCAAATTCTGATTCCACCAGCCTGGGTGCCGGGATCTAGCATCCGATTGCCTGGGTGATCTGCCACCGGTCCCACGCGAAAGCGGAAATCTGGACTCGACGAAAGTCCATTTTTGCTGCTAAGAATAGGAGATACTCCCTATGATCTCCTTCCTCTCACCTGCCAAGTTTGGATCATGGCTTTTGTCCATCACTCTGTTGCTCAACTTCACGGCCTGCACAGAGATGCAGATGCGAACGTCCGCTTCCAAGGGCTGGTGGCGTGGCGACGGAGTGGAGGGAAAGCCGAAGATCGTGATCAACCTCAGCAAGCAGCAGGTGAATTACTTCAAGGGTGGGCGGCTCGTCGGCGTCTCCGTGATCTCTTCCGGCCGTGAAGGCCACCACACGATCACCGGCAGCTACCACATCGTGGAAAAAGACATGGACCATCGCTCCTCCCTTTACGGGGCGTTCTGCGATGCCAACCGCCGAATCGTCGTGCCCGATGTGGATGCGTCTCACGATCATGCCCCTGCGGGCACGCATTTCATCGGTGCCAGCATGCCGTACTTCATGCGCATTACCGGCGGTTACGGGATGCATGAAGGCTATCTGCCCGGCTACCCTGCCTCGCACGGCTGCATCCGGCTGCCCGGCGACATGGCCCGCACCTTCTTCTATGAGACACCTGTCGGCACTCCGGTGGAAATCATTGGCGACGCCTCGCTCGCCGTCTATCAGCCAGCCGTCGTCCCGCCGCCGGTTGCCGTGAGCACACCACCACCACCAGCTCCGGTGGCAATCGCTCCACCACCACCGCCACATGTCGTGTCACATCCGGCTCCGCCGAAGAAGACCGAGTCGGGGCGGCCTCCGCCACGGCACCCGCGTCCTGCCGTTGCCAAGGCGGCCCCGCCAAAAATTGCCCCCACGACCGACCCCACAGGGGCCTGGCTGCGCATTGGACGCGTCACGGACCATGCGGAGCCCGTCCCGCTACCCTTTGGCACCACGATCTATCTCCAACGATAGAGCGTGCAGACACTGGATATCGACGCCGGATTCGAAGCTATTTCGTCGCTGGCTTGTAAACCAGAAAGACCACGATGCCGAGCAGGACACCCTGCAGCACGCCACTCACCATCCACTTCCACACCAGTTCCAGGGGGTAAGGATGGACCGCGTAGCCGATGAGCGTATGCGACTGGCTGAACAAGGCCATGAACGAGCCATACTTCATCCCACAGGTGATCTTGGCATTTGCGGCAAAGCCCACGGCCCAGAGCATCGCAAAGGTGATGGCGGCGAGCAGGTGGCCGGCATGAATCCAGACCAGGTGGCCGCCTGCGGCCATGTCAGGACGCCATAGCGAGGCGGTGGCATTGTAAACCGGCATCATCCACACCTGATGGATGAAGTAGTCCGTGGCACTGAGCACCACGAACGTGGCGATGACGGTGATGAGAAGACTTTTCGGATTAAGCTGGTTCATGGGAAGGATGGACTTATTATTGAATGAACAAGTTAGGCTGAAGCGACGACAATGTCGAGCTTGACGAAGCATCCGCTCCAGCCGTGCTCGTGCCTGCCGCCGCTTTCGGTGTTCGGGAAGCCTGTCTGGGTGAAACGAATTTCTGTCTCCTGGTCGCGGGCGTGGAACTCGATGCTGATGACCGATTCCAGATCCGCCCAGTCCGGGTCGCCCTCCCAGCTCCAGGTGAACACCAGCTTCTCCGGCGGCTGGATCTCCTGGTAGGTGCCGCCCACCCCGAACTCGCCATCGGGCGTCTTGATGACGAAGCGATAGCTGCCACCGACACTGAAGTCGACCATTGCCGCCGTGACGGTGCACGGGCCGGGGCCCATCCAGAGCCGCATGACATCGGCGCTGCTGAAGGCGGCGAACACGCGGTCGCGCGGGGCTTTGAACTGACGGGTGATAAGCAGGGTATCGTTGGTTTCGAGGGGCATGGTCAGGGTGGTGAGGTGGGTTTTGAGGGAGCGGGTTGCTGGAGAAGATGGTCAAGCCGGTCGAAGCTGCCTTGCCAGAACTGGCCCTGGCGTTCGATCCAGTTCACGGCCTGCCGCATGGGCTTGGGGTTGGCCTTCAAGTAATGCACCCGGCCCTCGATGCGGCGCTGCAAAAGGCCGGCATCCTCAAGCACCCGCAGGTGCTTCGATACCGCCGGCAAGGACATTGAGTGAGGCTCCGCCAGTTGCGACACCGTTGCCTCGCCCGCACCAAGCTGCTCCAGGATGCGGCGCCGGGTCGCATCAGCCAGGGCGGCGAAGATGACATTGAGCAGGAGGTTCTGTGCAGGGCTGATCATGGCTCGCCACATTCATTTAACCATTTGGTTTACTATTCAAGCAAAATGTTTGGTGTGGGGGAGGAATCGGCTGGAGGCCGTGCTCCTTCCCCCCCGCGGAGATAGGTCATATAGGACCTATTTCCTGGGGGGGCGAGAGAGCCTCCACCTTGAAGACAACGGCAATCAAGGGGCGCGGAAAGTCAGCGTGAGCGCGCAGCGCCTTGGACTGCGGAAGCTTGCTGCCGCTTTCGGATACGCAGCTTGCTGCGGGCATGGCAGAAAGCTCGCATGGAAGAGACCGGGGCGTGAAAAAAGCGCCGCACCGGCAGCAAGCTTCCGCAGTCCAAGGCGACGTTGCCGCTGGGGCCGAACCCGGAGCACGCCTCTCAATGACTCATGGTGCAGCCCGGCGCGACCTCGTTGAAGAAGTCCTTGCCCTTGTCGTCCACCAGAATGAAGGCGGGGAAGTTCTCGACTTCGATCCTGCAAATGGCCTCCATGCCGAGTTCGGGGAACTCGATGACTTCCATCTTCTTGATGTTCTCCTTGGCCAGAATCGCGGCGGGGCCGCCGATGCTGCCGAGGTAGAAGCCGCCATGCTTTTTGCAGGCGTCGGTGACCTGCTGGCCGCGGTTGCCTTTGGCGATCATGACCATGCTGCCGCCATGGCTCTGGAACAAATCGACGTATCCGTCCATGCGACCTGCGGTGGTGGGGCCGAAGGAGCCGCTGGCCATGCCGGCGGGCGTCTTTGCCGGACCGGCATAATACACCGGGTGCGCCTTGAAATAGGCTGGCAGTTCAAGACCGGCGTCGAGACGCTCCTTGAGCTTCGCGTGCGCGATGTCGCGCGCGACGATGATGGGGCCGCTGAGCAACAGGCGGGTGGTGACGGGGTAGCGGCTGAGTTCCGCACGAATCTCGGTCATGGGCTTGTTGAGGTCGATGCGCACCGCCGTGGTGTCCTCGCGATGGCGCAGAGCCTCCGGGATGTACTGCAAGGGCTGGGTTTCGAGCTGCTCGATGAAAACACCATCGCGGGTGATCTTGCCTTTGGCCTGGCGGTCGGCGGAGCATGAGACACCGATGCCGATGGGCAGCGAAGCGCCGTGGCGAGGCAGGCGCACCACACGCACATCCAAGGCGAAATACTTGCCGCCAAACTGCGCGCCGAGGCCGCAGGTGCGCGCCGCTTCCAGCATCTTCGCTTCAAGATCCAGATCACGGAAGGCGCGGCCATGGGCGTTGCCGGTCGTGGGCATGGTGTCGAGGTACTTGGTGCTGGCCATCTTGACGATCTTCATGGTCGCCTCAGCCGAGGTGCCGCCGATGACGAACACCAGGTGGTAGGGCGGGCATGCCGCAGTGCCCAGAGTGAGCATCTTCTGGGTCAGGAACTCGACGATGGTCTTCGGGTTCAGCACCGCGCGCGTCTCTTGAAACAGATACGCCTTGTTAGCCGAACCGCCGCCCTTGGCGATGAACAGGAATTTGTATTCCTCGCCCTCCACCGCATACAAATCGAGCTGCGCCGGCAGGTTGGTGCCGGTGTTCTTCTCGGTGAACATGTCCAGCGCGGCATTCTGCGAGTAGCGCAGGTTGTTCTCGGTGTAGGCATGGTAGACCCCTTTGGAAAGCGCCGCCTCGTCGCCGCCGCCGGTCCACACCTGCTGGCCCTTCTTGCCCATGATAATCGCGGTCCCGGTGTCCTGGCAGAAGGGCAGCAGACCGGCGGACGCCACATCGGCATTCTTGAGCATCGTCAGCGCGACCATGCGGTCGTTCTCGCTGGCTTCAGGATCGTCAAGGATCGCCGCGACCTGCTTCAGATGTTTCGGCCGCAGGAAGAAATTGATGTCGTGGAAGGCCTGGTTGGCGAGCAAGGTCAGCGCCTCGGGCTCGACGCACAGCATCGGCTTGCCATTGAAGTCCTTCACGCTCACATGCCCCTGAGTGAGCTGGCGGTACTGGGTGTCATCGTGATCGAGTTCGAACAGCTCCTGGTAATGAAAGTCGGGTGTGGGCATGGCGTGTGGGGGGAAAGTATCGGGGAGTGCGGCGGGATCAATGGCCACTGTTGTCTGCCGGCGGCTGGCGATCCTTGGCACGTTTCACGGCATCAAGCAGCGCCGGGGACGTGACCGCCTGCGCCAGGTAGTACACCAGCGCAATGAGCACGACCAGCAACAGGGTCATGATGTATGTGGAAGGGCGTTTGGGAAGATCCATGGAGAGGGAAAAGAATGACGAATGACCAATGACCAATGACCAATGACCAATGACCAATGACCAATGACCAATGTCGAATCAAATCGACTTGGGTCCTGGCGAGGTTTTTCATTCGTCATTCGTCATTCGTCATTCGTCATTGGTCATTTTAAACGGTTCCAGTGGCATGGAATCATCATGATCCAAGTACTGGGTACAGAGTTCAAACAAGCCCGCTCTCGTGGTGCAGCGCCTCATGCCGTGCAGGAACTGCCCGGTGGGCTCGATGCCCACGCCGATGAAGTTGAGGTACTTTTTGAGTTTGTTGACCTGGCTGCTCTCCGGCCCAGGCTCGGTCACTGTCTCATAGAGATCGTGCAGGTAGGCGAGAACCTCGCGGCCCGTGGGCAGCACCGGAACCTCGCCGCGCTGATGCGCGCGGATCTGCCCGAACAGCCAGGGATTGCGAATGGCCCCGCGCCCGATCATGAGCCCGCGCACCTTGCTTCCCTCCAGCACGCGCGCCGCATCGGGAGGGCTGGCGATGTTGCCGTTCGCCAGCACCGGGCAGTTCATGTGGTCGGCGGCCTGTGCGATCAGATCATAGCGCACCCCATCGCGGTACATTTGCAGCACCGTGCGGCCATGCACGGTGAGCAGGTCGATGGAGTGCTTGGCAAAGATGGGCAGCAGGGTGTCAAAAACCCGCTCATCATCAAAGCCGATGCGCGTCTTGACGGTGAAGCGCACCGTCACCGCCGCGCGCAGTTCGCCCAGGATGCGGTCGATGCGCTCCGGCTCGCGCAGCAGGCCGCCGCCGGCGCATTTCTTGTACACGATGGGCGCAGGGCAGCCCAGGTTCAGATCAATGGCGGCCACGGGATGCTGCTGCAGTTCCCTGGCGCTACGCACCAGGGAAGGCACGTCATTGCCGATCATCTGGGCAATGACCGGCCGGCCGGTGGGATTCTCGTCCACCGAGCGCAGGATGGGCTTCTCCAGGCAGGAGTCCGGGTGCACCCGGAAGTACTCCGTGAAATAGAGGTCCGCACCGCCATAGCGTGTCATGAGCCGCCAGAACGGCAGGTCCGTCACGTCCTGCATGGGCGCGAGCGCGAGCATCGCCTCGGGGCGCGCGAGCAGATCGGTGAATTGTTCAGTGGGAAGCATTTGGGCGGAGCGCACAGAGCGTAAGCTGGGGGCCGGCGCAAGCACGATGCGCGCTTGCACGTCACCTTGGGCTCTGGAAATTTACGTTTCTCATGAACATCGCCCGCCTCTTTACTTTGTCGCTGCTCGCGCTAGCCCTGCCTCTCCTCGCAGTCACTGCGGACGACATCCCGCTGGCCAAGGCCGTCGAATGCTCGCCGCGCGCGGGCCTGCCGAACTTCTTCGCCAAGCTCCAGGCCGGCAAGGAAGTGCACATCGGCTATCTCGGCGGTTCCATCACCGCCCAGCCCGGCTGGCGGCCGAAGACCCTGGCCATGTTCCAGAAGGCCTGGCCCGCCGCCAAGATCAGCGAGATCAACGCCGCCATCGGCGGCACCGGCTCGGACCTGGGCGTGTTCCGGGTGAAACAGGACGTGCTGGATCACAAGCCGGACCTCATGTTCGTGGAGTTCGCGGTGAACGACGGCGGTGCCTCACCGCAGCAGATCTACACGTGCATGGAAGGCATCGTGCGCCAGACCTGGAAGATGCTGCCAGACTGCGACATCTGTTTTGTGTACACCCTGACGGAGGCCCTTTCCAAGCCGATGCTCGAAGGCCAGTTCCAGCGCTCCGCCAGCGCCATGGAAAAGATCGCCGACCACTACGGCATCCCCAGCATCCACATGGCCATGGAAGTGGCCAAACTGGCCAAGGCAGGCAAGCTGCTCTGGAAGGGTGAACTGCCCAAGACCGAGGAACAAAAGAAGGCGCTGGGCGACAAGGTGGTCTTCTCCAAGGACTCCGTGCACCCCTTCCCCGAGACCGGCCACGAGCTTTACCTCGCCGCCATCCAGCGCTCCCTGCCCACCATCCAGGCGGCAGGCACCAAGACTGGACGGCATGCGTTGATCCCTCCCTTCGTGGCGGACAACTATGAGAATGCCAAGATGGTCCCTCTCACCGAGGCAACGATGTCCGCCGGTTTCACCGCGCTCGATGCCAAGACCGATAGCATCGCCAAGGGCTTCGCCAACCGCCTGCCGCACCTGTATCGCGCCAACAAGCCAGGCGAGACGCTCACCTTCAAATTCAAAGGCACCCGCGCCTCGATCTACGATCTCGTGGGCCCGAACTGCGGCCAGGTCATCGTCACTCTTGACCACGAGAAGCCACGTACCGCCGCGCTTTTCGATCCCTACTGCACCTACCACCGCCTCGCCTCATTGGTCATCGGCAGCAATCTGCCGAACACTGTCCACAGCGTCAAAATCGAGATCAGCCCTGAGCAGCCCGACAAGGCCAAAATCCTGGCGATCAACAAGAACAAGATCGATGACCCCAAGCGTTTCGATGACACCGCCTGGTACCCCGGCGCGATCATGCTGGTGGGCGAGATGGTGAAGTAAGTGGGACGGAAATCTGGCCGTCCGCCGCTGATGACGGCGGGACGCCGTCACTCCTTGAATCGTGGGCCCTTCAAAAACCCACGCGCTGAGCTGCCACAATCCAAGGAGCGAGGGCGTCCCGCCATCGTCGGCGCAGCCGATATCTTTGCAGACAGCACTCGTCCACGCCTTGCATGGTCTTGGGTTCCTGACTGACGGCGGGACGCCGTCGCTCCTTGAGTCGTGGGTCCGTCAAAAACGATCGTGCTGAGCTGCCTCAATCCAAGGAGCGAGGGCGTCCCGCCATCGTCGGCGCAGCCGAAACGTTTGCAAACAGGACTCGTCCACGCCTTGCATGGTCTTGGGTTCCTGAATGACGGCGGGACGCCGTCACTCCTTGAATCGTGGGTCCGTCAAAAACGATCGTGCTGAGCTGCCGCAATCCAAGGAGCGAGGGCGTCCCGCCATCGTCGGCGCAGCCGAAACGTTTGCAAACAGGACTCGTCCATGCCTTGCATGGTCTTGGGTTCCTGAATGACGGCGGGACGCCGTCACTCCTTGAATCGTGGGTCCGTCAAAAACCCACGTGCTGAGCTGCCGCGATCCAAGGATCGCCTTCCCTGTCTCCAGCAAGGGCTTCAGGCTGCTGAGAATCGCCGGCCAGCCGCCGCTGACGCGCTGCTGAACCGTGGTGCCGGGAGCAAACTCGTCGTGCGTGACGTTAAGGCGCACGGCACTGCCCTGAGACTCCGGTTCACTGCCCAGGTCCTCGATTTCAAAGGTGACGCGCGAGGGCTTTTCACCCTCATGCCTCTGGCTCTGAGAGTCCAGGAAAGTGTAGGACAGCAGGCGCGGCGGCTCGCTTTTGAGGACGGTGCCTTCACAAACGGCCGCGAAAAAATTACCTCGTCACCGTTGGCACTTGATGTTCGCGGCGATAGGCCGAAGGCGTCACGCCCATGATCTGCCGGAAGCAGCGGGTGAAGTGCGCGTGATCGTAAAAGCCGCATTCCTGGGCGATGGCCGCCACCGTGTCATCCGACCGTGCCAGGCGACGACCGGCCGCTTCCACCCGCACGCGCAGCAGGTACTGGCGTGGAGAGGTGCCAAAGGCCTTGCGGAAGCTGCGATCAAACTGGCTGGGTGACAGACCGGCGAGTTTCGCCAGCTGGGCGGTGGGGAGTTCCTCGTGTGGGCGAGCCCGGGGTGGGCTACAACCTCATGAAGGGCTATCACCTGCCGCCGGTTATGTTCACGCAGGAGGAGGCCGCGGCTTTGTTCGTGGCAGGTGAACTGGCGGAGCGGATGACCGATGCCTCGGTGCAAGGCCCGGTGCAGGAGGCGTTGCAGAAAATCCGCGCCATCCTGCCTCGCCAGGGACAGGAATTTGTGAACCGGCTGGAGCCGCGCGTGGGAGTGCGCGGTCACAAATCGGACCGGCGCAAGGCCTGGCTTGGGCGGCTGCATACGGCGGTGGCGGGTCATCACGTGGTGAAGATGCACTATCAGGATGGGCGTGACGAACTGACATCGAGGGAAGTGGAACCCGCGGGCCTGATCTTCTATGGCGGCCGCTGGCATCTGGTGGGCTGGTGCCGCCTGCGCCAGGACGAAAGGGACTTCCGCACCGATCGCATCGAAAAGCTGGAACTGTTGGGCGAGCGGTTTGAACCTCGCAGCGAATTTCGCGCGGACGACTACCTGTGCCGTCGGATGACGGATGCGGTGAAGCATGAAGCCGTGATACGGATGCCGCGCTGGGCGATGGACAGGGTGCGCCGAGACTGGTCCGTTGGACTGGTCCACGAAGTCGCCGACGGGAATGCGGTGAAAGTGACAGTTCTCACGTCCTCTCTGGACTGGCTTGCCCGCTGGCTGCTGGCCTTTGGACCGGAGGTGAGCATTCAGTCGCCGACGGAACTACGGGCCAAGGTGCGTGAACTGGCGATGGAAACGGCGGCTACGCACGAGCCTTGATCCAGCCGGCGCGATCCCGGCAAAACATTTTAAATTGCTCCTGACATAGGGTTGTCAGTGCCCCTCGCGAGGGTCGTCGTGTACCCGCTACTGCCCGCCATGATGGCGGCAGGCGGGGCATTCCAACCTCACCTACCCTACTATGAAAAACGCCATTAGCTGGTTCAATATCGCCGTTGTTGACTTTGACCGGGCCCTGAAGTTCTACGAAACCGTCCTTGGGACCAAGCTGGAGGTCATCAAAGGCAAGGATGACATCATGGGCATGTTCCCTGCTGATTTCGAAAATGGCGGTGTGGGGGGCGCGATCAGCCAGCGCGACACTTGCAAGGCCGGTGCCGGTGGCACCACTGTGTACCTGGATGTGACCGGCAAGCTGGATGCCGTGCTGGGACGCATCACCGCCGCCGGCGGCACCATCTGCATGCCGCGCACCGCGATTCCTCCTCATGGCTTTATCGCCATCATCGGGGATACCGAAGGCAACAGCGTGGGCCTGCACAGCCCGGACTGATCTCTCCCTGGCAATCTGCCTTGACGATGCTGCGAGGCATCGTCAAGGCTCTTCCATCCCTGCGACCGTGAGAACGCAAAAGGGGTCTGGTGATGCCTATTGCATGCGACAGGGGCTTTTACGCCCCTTCATGCGGGGCGCTCTGGCTGAATGGCGCTGGCTTATTGAGGCTCGCGCAATAGACTGACAGGCAAGGCTGTACGCGGAGCGTTTTGGAACCGTAGCGCAGCGAAGATAGCCAGCCGCAGGCTGCCCGAAGGGCGAACGCAGTGAGGCAATGCGTGCGATTCATCGCCGCTTTTCTTGGGCCTGGCGAGCCTGCGATGTTGCCCAGGATCAGCGGAGTCAACGGCTCTGGGCGTGGCGACGCTTTGCTTTTCAACACGGATCAAGACGTGGCCAAAGCGGCGATGAATCGCCAGCACTCCAAAACGCTCCGCGCGCAGCATCGTCATTGGGACTGATCAACGAAACTGTGTCACCCTATGATGCGATTCTCAATAAGCCCCTGGTTTGGCCCACCAACCTCTGGTCCCCCATGGGCAAAAGCAGTCCATCAACTCCGTTAAGTCAGCGCCATTCACACCTGACCCCTTTCCCGTGGCTTTGGCACCTGTCTGCTCGTCCCTCACAGCGCCTATTTCTTGAACAACCGCACCAAGTGTTCGCCAGCAATAGATGACACAATCACTGCAACGATGAAGCCAAGAATGCTTAGTGCCCATCCAACAAGACCATGCATGTTCCAATGCATCCAAATCGCCCAAAGCAGTGCGCCCATGAGCCCAACAAGAATCACCATTGCTGCAATACGTGCGCATTTCATCAGTTAAAAGAAGGCAGGTGTGTATGGCGCTGACTTAACTGGGGTGATGGATGCCTTCAGCCTTGGACAATCAGAGCGAGAAACGTCCATTTAAGGCCTTAAGTCAGCGCCATTCTCACCTGACCCCCTTCCCGCCTTTCCCCTCGCGTTTGGCATTCCAATCGAGCTTCATCGCTGCGCCACCGTCGTGGCCAGGTGCTTCGATGGTCCCCTTGATCGTGTCGCCTGCGATTTTGCCGTGATACTTCACCACATACTTTTTGCCGCCGAGGTCACGCACCACGTCGAATTGAATCACGTCGCCTTGGATGGAGGCGTTGCTGATCGCTGTCTCGCCATATTGATTCGAGTAAGCGCCAGCGATTTTCCCATTCTTCAATTCGAGTTTGAGCGTGGTTGGGATTTCGCCATTCGGCGAGCTCGTGCTCCATTTCCAAGTTCCAGCAGGATCAGTCGTACCGGCGGCGAACGCCGCGACAGCCACGGCAGCCGCGGCGACTGCGAACAACGAATAAATGATGTGAATCGTTTTCATGGGGACGAATCAGGTTGAAGGATGGGTGTAGCAGCGCCTAACGCCCCAAGATCAACCACCTCACCTGGCGGCGCAAGATGAACTTCTTCCCAGGACGGACCACGCCCGGCTCGATCGGCTGCAGCACATGGTTAGGCGGCAGCTTTTGGTCAATGGTCATGGCCTGCGTAAATCCACATGGGTTCTGTCTCTCCAGCGCGCTCGAATCCGCATCTGCGGTAAAATTCTATGGCTCGACCGTCGGCAACGAGCATGTGCTGGTGAAAGCCATCGTAGCGCGCCATGAGCATTTGCATCAAGCGCGTCCCAACGCCCCGGCCCTGATACTCTGGAAGCACGAGCAAGTGAGGGTAGTAAACGACCAAACAACCGTCCGAGATGGCGTTGCCTAGTCCAACAAGCTTGCTGCCATCCCAAGCGGTGACCAGTGAATGGGAAGCCAACAGCGCCTTGTGCAACAACTCAGGCTTCTGTGCGGATGACCACTCATTGGCGCGATAGAGAGCCAGAACGCTTTCAAGCGGCAAATCACGACTCTCACTATATCGAATGGTGTCGGAAATCATAGGTGTGTAATGCCGCCTAACTAGTGAGTCAGCAACAGATAGGTGGAAAAGATGCCCAAAAGATGCCAGGCAAACAGTCATTGACATACCAGCGTGCCACCCACCCTGGAGTTGAAGCAAAGCTGCCAGTGACATCAAATCGGTCCCATGATGCGCAGCCATGATCCGCCAGGGCTGCGAAGAGATACGGGAGCCGGTGGCCAATGCTGCGGATCCGGGCCTTTTGTAGAGGGGCTTCACGTCGTGCAAACAGAGCGCGTTGCCTCTCAACCAGGAAGGCAAAAGGGGTCAGGCAACATAGAGCCAGCACTCATGCCATGCTTGCTGCTGTCGGATTTACGTTCAAAACGGCCCCGGCATCGGCGCTGCTGACCATGGCCGAGTAACGCGCCAAGTATCCGGTGCGGGCTTTAGGCGGCGGTGGTGCCCATCGTTGCCTGCGTTCGTTGAGCACCTCATCCGCAACCAGCAACGAAAGTGTATGATTGGGAATGTCGATCTCGATCTGATCCCCGGGTTCGATGAAGGCGATGGGCCCGCCTGCGGCGGCCTCCGGGGAGACGTGGCCGATCGCGCCACCCCGAGTTGCGCCGGAGAATCGGCCGTCGGTGACCAGGGCCACGGAATCTCCCAGGCCCCGGCCGGCGATGGCCGCAGTGGGGGCGAGCATTTCCTGCATGCCCGGACCGCCACGAGGGCCTTCGTAGCGAATCACGACGACATCTCCGGCCTGCACCCGACCGCCAAGAATGCCAAGGTGGGCGGCTTCCTGGGATTCAAACACGACGGCCTTGCCGATGAAATGCTGCATGACAGGGCTCACTCCCGCCGTCTTCACCACGCAGCCTCCGGGAGCGAGATTGCCAAACAGGATGGCAAGCCCGCCCTGCGGCGAGTGTGCGCGATCCAGCGGCCGGATTACGTCTTCATCCCTGACCTGGGCGGTGGAGATGATTTCTCCCAGTGTGAGGCCGGTGACGGTGAGCACATCGGGCTGAATGATCCCGGGTCGGCCCATGAGAGTCTTGAGAATGGCCGAAATGCCGCCGGCACGGTCCACATCCTCCATGAAATAGGTGCCGGAAGGGGCCACCTTGCAGATGTGTGGCACACGGGCGGCGATCTCATTGAAGTCGTTCATGGCGAGCGGGATGCCTGCCTCCCGGGCAATCGCGAGGAGATGAAGGATGGTGTTGGAGGAGCCGCCCATGGCCATGTCCAGCGACAGGGCATTGTCGAAGGCCGCGCGTGTGAGCAGGTCGGACGGGCGCACGTTGTCGCGCACCAACCGCACGATGGTCCGGCCGGCTCGTTCAAACAAGCGGTCGCGGGCGGGATCAACGGCCAGAATCGAGCCATTGCCCGGGAGTGCCCAGCCCAGGGATTCGCAAAGGCAGTTCATGGAATTGGCGGTGAACATGCCCGCGCATGAGCCGCAGGTAGGACAGGCGTTCTTTTCAATCTCGCCCAGTTTGTCCTCAGTAATGGTGCCGGCGGACAACTGCCCGACGGCCTCAAACACGGAGGCGAGGTTGAGCGGTGCTCCGGTGCGCGGGTCCTTGCCGGCCTTCATCGGGCCACCAGAGACGAACAGGCTGGGGATATTCACCCGAGCCGCACCCATCATCATGCCAGGCACGATTTTGTCGCAGTTCGGTATGCAAACCACGCCATCAAAGCAGTGAGCGCGCAGCATGGTCTCAACGCAGTCGGCAATGAGTTCACGCGAGGCGAGCGAGTACTTCATGCCGCCATGGCCCATGGCAATGCCGTCATCCACGCCGATGCAGTTGAATTCGAATGGTACGCCGCCGGCGCGGCGAACAGCCTCGCGCACCTTTTTTCCCACCACGTCCAGGTGCGCGTGCCCGGGAATGATCTGAACGAAGGAGTTGGCGATGGCGATGAATGGCTTGTCCCAGTCTGCTTCGGACTGGATGGCGCCGGTGGCGCGCAGCAGGCTGCGGTGTGGAGCGCGCAGGGTGCCTTTCTTGATGGTGTCGCTGATTGCCATGGTGGTGTGTATGTATGGGTTCCTGCCACCAGTCATCGCCGCCACTGGCATTGATGGAATTGCCATTTTTGTCGCCTTGTGATACCGTATCGGTATGGACTATTCCCTGCGTGAGCTTGAATGTTTTATCGCCGTCGCGGAGGAGCTTTCCTTCACGCGCGCGGCGCGGCGGTTGAATCTGGCGCAGCCGCCGTTGTCACGTCACATTCGTTCGCTTGAGGAAAAGATCGGTGCGGGGCTGTTCATCCGGCAGCCGCGTCAGGTCTCCCTCACGGCCGCGGGCGGCATCCTGTACGATGAGACGCGGCACATTCCGCGCCTGCTGGCGCGGGGCGGCGAGGCGGCCAGACGTTGTGCGCTGGGCGAGACAGCGCGTCTCCGGCTGGGTTTTGTCAGTGCCGTGATGAACGACGAGCTCGTTGAAATCGTGCGCCGCTATCGCTCCGAGCACCCGCATGTGCAGATCATGCTGCACGACTGCCCGCCCCAGGAGCAGTTGAACGCAATCGCTTCGGGCAGGCTTGATGGCGGCTTCGTGGGAGTGGCCCCGGCCACAAGCCCGGCGGGCATCCGGCTTGTGTCATGGCATCGGGAGACCTTGATGTGTTTTCTCCCTGACGGACACCGGCTTGCGGGCAATTCCGCAGTATCGCTCAAATCGTTGGCTGGAGAATCCTTTGTGGCAGTATCCGCCGAGGCGGCCCCGGCTTTCTCAGCCCTCTTTCGGGACCTGTGCAAAAAAGCAGGCTTCCGGCCCCGAGTGATCATGGAGTCTTCCCGGGCACAGGCGGTGGCATTGATGGTCGCCGCCGGCTCCGGCATCGCCCTTTTACCTGAGGCCGTGGCAAGGTTTGTGAACGGTTCCGTGCATGCGGTGCCCTTGAAGGAACGGCGTCACATCACTCATGTCTTTGCATGCGCCCAAACGCAGTCCAGCGCGGCATTGGATGACTGGATCAACCTGCTGGAGACATTGAAGGGCAGGAAAGGCAGGAGTTCTGGAGGTGAGTGTTGAGAGCGAGGGAACAGTCGGCCTTGGGTCTCAAACAGGGCCAGGCCGACCCCGATGCCCAAAGCTTTTGCAAATGCCGACGTTTCGCCTAATTTGACCCCATGATGAAATCTGACTCCCCTTCCCGTCCTCTCTGGCTCCCCGTGCTGCTGGTGGCTGCGGCCCTTGCGTGGCGCGTGGCGAAGCTGAAGTTTGGCGTGGCGGATGCGTTCCCCAATTTTGGTCCCTGGATGGCGCTGGCCTTCGCAGGCAGCCTGGTGATGCCGCGCACGCTGGCGTGGTGGCTGTGGCCGGCTCTGCTGGTGGGCTGCGACGTGGTGATCGGCACGGGCCAAATTGGCGAAATGTGGCTGGTGTATGCCTGCTACGGCCTCGCGGCACTGGTCGGCGGCTGGCTGCGCGAACGCTCCAGCGTGCTTATGACGCTGGGCGGCACGACTCTGAGTTCACTGGGCTTCTACGTGGTGACGAGCACCCAGGCCTGGTTCATGAGCCCGGTGTATGCCAAGTCCGTGGCGGGCTGGGTGCAGGCGCTGACCCTCGGCGATCCGGCCTACCAGCCGCAAGCCTGGGTCTTCGGCATGAATGCGCTGCTGAGCGATGTGGGTTTTGCGCTGCTCCTGGTGGTGGCGTACAACAGCGAAGCGCTGGTGCGTAAACTCGGCACCCTGCCAGTCGTTCGGCGCGAAGCTTTGGTTTAACCTCAGCGCGCAGACACCGGACGGAGGCATGATTTGACCGCAAAGCGCCATAACGGGCTTAGCCAGAACAGGTCTAGGGGGGAAGTTTGGTTTGCGCCGCGAGCTGGGTAGGGCGCGTTGTCCCAACGCGCCGTCATAGCAGGCCGAGGGGCTTGGTTTCCGCCGTGGGTTCGTCGATGAACCCATGACCCCGCGACGACGGCGGCTTGGGACAAGCCGCCCTACCTTTGCGCCCGGCTCCGAAAACGATTACTTCACGATGAGCGCGCAGGCCTCGGACGGGGAATGATTTAACCGCAGAGAACGCAGGGATCACATAGGTGGGCCGGGGAGGTTGCTGGGTAGGGCGCGTTGTCGCCTCCTTCGCCAAGGCTACGGAGCGCTGGCCCCACAGCGCCGTCATGGCAGGCCGAGGGGCTTGGTTTCCGCCGTCGGTTCGTAAATGAACCCGTGACCCCGCAATGACGGCGGCTTGGGACAAGCCGCCCTACCTTTGCGCCCGGCTCCGAATGATTGTTTGTTCATCAAGCCTGCTCTCGAGAGCGATGGTGGGGTGCACACCCCATTATGCCGGCGTGAAAATGATTGAATACTTCATGGCGCACCTCTGTCGAATTTAGTGAAAAAAATTCACCGCCATGAAAACCCCGGCCGCCCTCTCCCATCTTCCGTGGTTTGGTGCGTTCCGGCGCGAGGCTTCGGAGAAACTGCTTCCTCTGGCTGAAAAGCCTGTCCGGGTGGGGCTTTGCCTTTCATCAGGTGGTGCGCGCGGTCTGGCTCATGTGGGGGTGATCCAAGTTCTGGAGGAGGAACACATTCATATCGACGCCATTTCAGGCTCCAGCATGGGGGCCTATATCGGGGCTCTATGGGCGGCAGGCTTCAACGGCACCCAGCTTGAGGCGCTGGCACGCGAGATCAAGGATCGGCGCACCCTGATTCGTCTGCTCGACCCGCTGCTGCCCCCCTCCGAAGGGCTGATCCGGGGCGACAAGATCCGCAAGCATCTGGAGCGCTCGCTGGGCGGTGTCACTTTCGAGAATCTGGCCACCCCCATGCTGATCGTGGCCACGGATCTCGACACGCTCGGACCGGTGGTTTTCGACAAGGGCAATGTCGCCGCCGCTGTGCATGCGAGCGCCGCCATTCCAGGCATCTGCGCCCCGGTGCGGCTGCGCGGGCGGCGCTTCACCGATGGCGGAGCCTCGGAGCCGCTGCCGGTGAGTCTGCTGCGCCAGCGCTTCAACGTGGACCGGGTCATCGCGGTGAGCGTGGTGCCCACGACGGTGGACATTGAGGCGTGCCGCGACAACGATTTCGCCTATAATCAGGCGCCGACGCGCAACCCCTTCGTCAAGTTCTGGCGCAAGATCAACCTGATGGCCTACGGCAACGTGCTCGACACGTTCCGGCGCTCGCTGTTCGCGGCGCAGATCCAGGTGACGGCCAAAGAGGCTCTGAGCGCCGATCTGGTGTTACACCCCTTCTTCTGCGAGGCGGCCTGGTATGACTACGAAAATTTCGACCGGTACATCAAGTCCGGTCGTGATGCCGCGCAGGCCGCCCTTCCTGAAATCCGGGCGTTGCTAACACCAACGTTCACCAAGCCTTTTAAAGGAGGCTATTATGAAACTGTTCCATCATGCCCCCCAGTGGGACCGATCCTCGCCTGAGGTGTGGCGGCACTGGCAGCTTCGCCAGTTGCGCCAATACCTGACCAATCGTGTCATCCCCTTCAGCACGCATTACCGCACGCTGTTTGAAGACTATGATTTCCGCCCGGAAGACCTGCGCTCGCTGGACGACTGGCAGAACGTGCCGCTAACCAGCAAGTGCGATCTGACGGTGCCGCGCGAGCAGCAGCGCGAATTCGTGCTGGAGCCCGACAGTGACCGGCTGCGCCGTGAACCGGGGGTGATCATGCACACTCTTATGCATGGCCGGGTGGCGACGCGGGAGATGCTGGAGGCCGAGTTCCGCCCTGTGCTGCTCACCAGCACCACGGGCCGCAGTTCCGAGCCCGTGCCCTTCGTCAACACCAAGTATGATCTGCACAACATGGAGATCACCGGCCGGCGGCTGATGGAATGCGGGCGCGCGCTGCCTGAGTTTCGTCACGTGAACATGTTCCCGTACGCTCCGCACCTGGCCTTCTGGCAGGCTCATCAGGCGAGCCTGGGTTTCAACACCTTCATGGTGAGCACCGGCGGCGGCAAGACCCTGGGCACGGAGGGCAACATCAGGATCATCGACAAGATCCGGCCGGACATCCTCATCGGCATGCCCACCTTCATGTATCACCTGCTGCGCGAGGCGGTGGAGATGGGCAAGGTCTGGCCCAACCTGAAGCGCATCGTGCTGGGCGGAGAGAAGACGGCCCAAGGGCTGCGCGCCCGCCTGCGCGACCTGTGCTGCGAACTGGGTGCGGAAGTCCACGTCATCAGCATTTACGGGTTCACCGAAGCGAAGATGGCGTTCCCTGAATGCTGCTCGGTCACCGGTATCACGCCGACCGGATTCCATGTCTCGCCAGACTTGGCGCTGGTGGAATTGATCGACCCGAAGTCTGGTCGCCCAGTCGAACCAGGGATGCCGGGCGAGGTGGTGTTCACGCCCCTGGACTCACGCGGCACCGTGGTGCTGCGCTACCGCACCGGCGACATCATGGAGGGGGGCATGGTGTGGGATGAATGCCCGCACTGCGGCCGCATCAGCCAGCGCCTGAACGGGCCGGTCTCCAGGGTTTCCGACGTGCGCTCGCTCAACCTCGACAAGGTCAAGGGCACGCTGGTGGACTTCAACATGCTGGAGCATCTGCTCGACGACCAGAAGGGCATTGCCGCCTGGCAGGTGGAACTGCGCAAGCTGAACAATGACCCGCTGGAAGTGGATGAAGTCATTCTGCACGTGGCTCCTGAAGGCAGTGTGTCGCACACCGAACTGGAGCGCATGGTCATGCGCCGGTTTGTCGAGGCCACCGAGCTTACGCCCAATGCCATGGTCTTCCATACGATGGCGCAGATGCGCGATCTGCTGGGCATCGGCCGCCTGATCAAGGAAGAGAAGCTGGTGGATCATCGCAATGCAAAGCCGGGACTGAAACCTGAACTTCATGCCGTATGAAAACTCAATTACTGGTCATCGACGGGGTGCGCACCCCCTTCTGCCGTGCGGGCACGTCCCTTGCCGGACTGGATGCCGTGGAACTTGGACGGATCGTGGTGAGCGCGTTGCTCACGAGGACGGGCATTGATCCCCATGGGATTGATGAAACCATTTTCGGCTGTGTAGGGCAGCCCGCGAACGCCCAAAACATCGCCCGCGTGATCGCACTGCGGGCCGGCATCCCGGAAGACAAACCGGCGATGACGGTGCACCGCAACTGTGCCTCGGGCCTGGAGGCGATGGTCACCGCGTACGACAAGATGTGCGCGGGCCACGGCGAAGTGTTCGTCGTGGGCGGCACGGAAAGCATGTCGCAGATGCCGCTGTATTTTTCGCCTCCGGCGGCTGGCAAGTTCGCCGCGTTGTCGCGCGCCCGAAACGTGGGGCAGCGACTGGGGGCCATGACCCGGTTCCGGCCTGCGGACTTCGCCCCCGTGATCGGTTTGAAGCTGGGGCTGACCGATCCCGTGTCGGAGCTGAACATGGGTGAAACGGCGGAGGTGCTGGTACGCGAATTCGGCATCAGCCGCGAAGCCCAGGATGCCTTCGCCACGCGCTCGCACCTGCGCGCCGCCGCCCAGGCTGATGCAAGCATCGTGCCGGTATATGACCGCGGCAAGGCCATCATGACTGACAACGGCATCCGCGCTGATTCTTCGATGGAAAAGCTGGCGAGGCTGCCGGCGCTGTTTGATCCGAAGTTCGGCAGTGTGACCGCTGGCAACTCCTCACAGATCACCGACGGAGCGGTGGCTCTGCTGGTGGCGACGGAAGAGAAGGCGGCGCAGATGGGCTGGACGCCTTTGGGGCGGCTGGTGGATTATGCGTTTACCGGCTGCGATCCAAAACGCATGGGCCTGGGACCGGTGCGTGCCATGGAAGCCGTGCTGCACCGCACGCACTCAAATCTGGCGGACGCCGAAGTGCTCGAAATCAATGAGGCCTTTGCCGCGCAGGTGCTCGCGGTGATGAAGTGTGTTCAAGACAAGGCGAGCGCCCGCCGCTGCGGCCTGGAGGCGCCGCTGGGCGAGATTGATCCGGCCAGGCTCAACGCCCGCGGCGGGGCGATCGCGCTGGGCCACCCGGTGGGTGCCACGGGTGCCCGGCTGGTGCTCACCGCGCTGGAACAACTTCGCGACACCCGCCAGCACCGTGCGCTGGTGAGCCTGTGCATCGGCGGCGGCCAGGGCGGCGCCGCGCTTCTGGAAGGCTTCTAAACATCCTATCTCACGCTCATCATGAATGCTCTCACCCCCGATTCCACTCAAGCGTTCCCGCCGACGAAATCGCCGCGTTCCGCCACACCATCGGCCTTCCGTCTGGAGATGGACGACGCAAGCATTGCGTGGCTCACCTTTGACCAGCCGGGGACACCGGTGAACATCTTCAATGCCGCGACTTTTCGTGACCTGAACGAGCAGCTCAATATCATCGAGCACGAGCCTTCGATCCAGGCGCTGGTGATCCGCAGCGCCAAGGACAAGGTGTTCATCGCCGGTGCGGATTTGAAGGGTCTGCGCGCGCTGCCACCGGAGAAGATGGATGACCTTGTGGCGCTCGGGCAGGCCACATTCAACCGCCTCGCCGCCCTGCCCATGCCGAAGGTGGCGATGATCCACGGCGCCTGTGTGGGCGGCGGTTACGAGCTTGCCCTGGCCTGCGATCTGCGCGTCGCCAGCGATGACGACCTCACCCGCATAGGCCTGCCGGAAACGCAGCTGGGCCTGATCCCGGGCTGGGGTGGCAGCACCCGCCTGCCGCGGCTGGTCGGCCTGCCCAGGGCGCTCGATCTAATCCTGGCCGGCAAACTGGTCAAAGCCTCGCAGGCGCTCAAGCTGGGCATGGTGGACAAGGTGGTGGCGCGCGAGCATCTCGAACACCAGACCATCGCTCTTCTCCGTCGTCGTCTGCTGAAGAAACAAGCGGCTCCATCGTTCATGAAGCGCCTTTCGTATTGGGCCTCAAGACTGGCGCTGCCTCTCATCATCTTCAAAGCCAGGCGCGACCTGATGGCCAAGACACGCGGCCTCTATGCCGCGCCCGTCAAGGCGCTCGACGTCCTCACCCACGGCTATGGCAGGAGCATCGCCGACTCGCTGGCGCTGGAACGCGAGGCCCTCAAATCCTTGCTGTCCACGCCGGAAACGGGACGTTTGATCGATCTGTTTTTCAAGAAGGAGGAGGCGAGCAAAAAGGCTTTGCTGAAAGGTCATGCACTGCCGGTCACGGATGTCGCCGTCATTGGCGCGGGAGTCATGGGTGCGGGCATTGCCCACTGGCTGGCGGGCCGGGGCATCCGCGTCATCCTCACTGACATCTCGGCGGAGGCGGTGGCCAAAGGCATGGAGCGCGTGCGCAAGCTGGTGGATGAAGGCGTCAAGCGCCGGGGGATCAGCAAGAAGGAAGCGCGCGACACGATGGACCACATCAGCCCGGCGCACACGGCGGTGCCGTTGCATCGCTGCCAGCTCGTCATTGAAGCCGCGACCGAGGATTTGGAATTGAAGAAGCACATCTTCGCGGGGCTGGCCTCGCGCTGCGCGCCGGACACCATCCTTGCGACCAATACCAGCGCCCTGTCCGTGACCGCCCTGGCCACCACCGTGCCGCATCCGGAACGGGTGATCGGGCTGCACTTCTTCAATCCGGTGCATCGGATGCCTCTGGTGGAAGTCATCACGCTGCCCGAATCATCGGATGACGCGGTGGCCACGGCTTTTGGGGTGGTGCAGCGCATTGGCAAGACGCCGGTGCTGGTCAAGGACAGCCCGGGCTTCGTGGTCAACCGGGTGCTCATGCCTTATCTCATGGGGGCCGTGCAGTTATTCGAAGCCGGTCACGATCCGCAGATGATCGACGATGCCATGCTGGATTTCGGCATGCCGATGGGGCCCATGCGCCTGCTCGATGAGATCGGGCTGGACGTGGCGGCGCATGTGGCGCGCACCCTGCAAGTCAGCCACGATGTGCTCACCGCGATGGTCGCCGCCGGGTGGCTGGGAAAGAAAAGCGGCAAGGGCTTCTACCTTTACGGCGGCGGCAAGACACGCGTGAATTCCGGCACGCTGGCGTTGCGTGAACTGCATGGCGTGATCACCACGAGCGCCCAGGTGCAGGATCACCTGGCGGGGCTGCTCAGCAGTGAGGCCGCGCGCTGCCTCAAGGAAGGTGTCGCGGCTTCGGCGGGCGACATTGATCTGGCCATGGTCCTTGGCACGGGCTACGCGCCGTTCCGCGGCGGCCCTCTGGCCCATTCATTAACTCTCAGTCATGTGGCAGCCACAAATGAACCGATCACCACGCCAGGTTGACTAACGTATCGACAGCACGCGACCCGAACACGGCCGCCGTCACAAGCAATCCCTAACATCCAAGTGTCATGAAACGCGAACTTCCCAGCGAACCCAATTCCATCATCGACACTTCGAAAATGCCGGCAGGCCAGCGGGCGGCGCTGGAGATGACGGAGGCCGCACGCGAGGAGCGGCGCAACACGGGCTTCGCCGCCTCGTTGTTCTTTGGCGAACCGGATTTTTCCAAGGTGCTGCCCTTCCCCATCCAGTCGCTGGAAGACCGCGACCAGGGCGACGCTTTCCTCACCCATCTGAAGCACGTGCTTGATGAATACGCTGACCCCGATGAGATCGACCGCCAAGGGGAAATACCTGACAACCTTCTGGATCACCTGGCCGCCGTGGGTGCTTTTGGCATCAAGATTCCTGTCAAGTATGGCGGCCTCGGCCTGTCGCAGACCAATTACTCACGCGCGGCCATGCTGCTGGGCGGCACTTGCGGCAGCCTCACCGCCCTGATCTCGGCGCACCAATCCATCGGCGTGCCGCAGCCCCTGATTGTCTTTGGCACGGACGAACAGAAGCAGATGTTCCTGCCACGTTGCGCCCACGGTGAAATCTCCGCCTTCGCCCTGACCGAAACTGACGTGGGCAGCGATCCGGCGCGCATCACCACCACCGCCCTGCCGGCGCCGGACGGGGAGCACTTCATCATCAACGGTGAGAAGCTCTGGTGTACCAATGGCACCCGCGCCGGCCTGTTCGTCGTGCTGGCCAAAACGCCCACGCCGGAGAAGCCGAATGCCACCACGGCCTTCATTGTCGAGAACGACCGGCCGGGCGTCGAGGTCATGCATCGCTGCCACTTCATGGGCCTCAAGGCGCTCTACAACGGCGTTATCCGCTTCACCAATGTCAGCGTGCCCAGGAGCCACATCATCGGTGGCGAAGGCAAGGGCCTTAAAGTCGCGCTCACCACGCTCAACACCGGGCGCATCACCCTGCCTGCCGGCTGCGCGGGGCTGGCCAAGCGCTGCCTGGAAATCAGCACCCGCTGGGTCAAGGCCCGCGAACAGTGGGGCCAGGCCATCGGCAAACACGCCGCCATCGCCGACAAGCTCGCGCGCATGGCCGCGAACACCTTCGCGCTGGAAGGGCTCGTCTATTACATTTCATCGCTGGTGGACAAGGACAAGAACGCCGATGTGCGCCTGGAGGCGGCCATCGGCAAGCTCTGGGGCAGCGAGCGCGCCTGGGAGATCATCAATGACACCATGCAGATGCGCGGCGGCCGCGGCTACGAAACGGCCGGATCGCTGCACGCGCGCGGCGAACTCGCGGAGCCGGTGGAGCGCTTCTTCCGCGATGCGCGCATCAACACCATTTTCGAAGGCAGCAGCGAAATCATGCGCCTGTTCATCGCCCGCGAGGCGCTGGATCCGCACCTCAAGGTCGGCGCTGAGGCCGTCAATGCTTCCCTGCCGATGAAGCAGCGGGTGCGCGCCGCGTTGCGTGCGGCGAAGTTCTATAGTGTGTGGCTGCCGGTGAAGTATGTGCCGCGCAGTGTCGAAGGCGCTGAAAACCTGCATCCAGCACTGCGCAAGGAGATGATCAATGTCGAGCACCTGAGCCGCAAGCTCGCGCGCCGGCTGTTCTTCGCCATGGCGATCAACGGCCCGGCGCTGGAAAAGAAGCAGGTGCTGCTCGGTCGCTTCGTCGACATCGGTTCCGAGCTGTTCGTTCTGGCCACCACCCTCGCCTATGCCCAGACCAAGGTCACTGCCGCGGCACTCAACTCGGTCGAGATGGAGCACACCCTGCGGATGGCCCGCTACTTTGCCCAGCTCGCCCGCGAAAAGATCGCAGATCTGTTCCGCCGAGTCAGCAGCAATGCCGATGCGGAGGGCTATGCAGTGGCGCGGGGCGTGATGGCGTGACGAGGAGACTCAGTCCGCCAAGCGTTGAAGGGAGATGGAAATATACGAAGTTTTGCGGCCTGCGACGACGGCACTGTGGGGCTTGCGCTCCGTAGCCTTGGCGGAGGACGCGACACAGTGCCCTACCTTGCGCCGGGCGCTGACGACCGGGGATGTTCTTCAAGGAACTTGTGTGGCGGCACGTTAATGCGCCTGCAACTGCACGGTGCCGCTGAGCTTGGGCGATGTCGCAACCGTTTGTCCGGTGCCAGGAACCGTGGGCAGCAGGTAGTAGCCGTAGCCCTGCGTCGACGTGCCGACGGTCACGATCTGACCAAAGAACGGCGCGGTGCGCGCCAGTGTGCCGGGAATGATGAAGCTGCCGCTGAACACTCCCGTGCCGAAGGTGAGAGTGGGCAGGGCCGTGCTGTTGACCTTGGGTGTGGAGATCGTCGCAATGTTGGTGGTGCCGGTGATGGTGTTCGGATTGCTGATGCGCAGGATCTGGGTGAACCCCGGATCAGCACCGGCGGCACTGAAGACAAGCTGGGCGTTGTCGGCCACATCGGCCAGGCCCATGAGGCGCGTGCCCTTAAACGGGGCTGTGAACGTGCCGCCACACACCGCGAGCGTGAGCGGACCGAAGCCTGCGGCATAGACGGTGTCCTTCGCCGCCGCCAAGGAAGCGGGCTTGAGCCAGGTGAACGTGCCGGCCAGGGTGTTGTTCGCCGGGGCGCTGCTGCCGGGGGTGACGACGAGCTTGCCAAAGCACGAGCCGTGATTGGCGTGCAGGACCTGATAGAGCAGCACTTCGCCGTTCTGTCCCACGAAGGTGCTGCAAGTCATGGCGCTGCCATCGGGGAGCTTGCCGGTGATGACCAGCGCGCCGGTGGCTTCGGTGACGATGAAGCTGCCGAACCCGTATCCTTGCGGGCCGTTGACGCTGTCGGTGTTGGTGATCTCAAAGTTGTGCTGCGCCTTGTAGCTGGTGGCTTTGACGATGGGTGCCACGGCGCTCCAGCCATTGCGCCAGGCGGTGATGGCGGCGGCATTGATGCCGCTGGCGTTGCGCAGGACTCCCGTCGCGGTGTTGGTCGTGGCATCGAAGTAGATATCGATGAACAAGCTGGTGCTGGTGAGCGCGACGGTGAAAGCGGGAGTGTTCGGGGTGGCGTAGCTGGCGACGATCTTGCCACCCACGAAAGGCTTCTTGGTGGCGCCTTCGATGACGCTGCCAGTGACGGCGCCATTGGACGTGGTCGTCATTTCAAAGCGTGCGCCGAGGTTGGGATCAGCAGTGAAGTGCGCGGTGCTGCTGCGCTCGACGTAGCCGTGGAAGGTGCCCACAACGCCTGCGGGCAACGGATCAACGTGGAGGGTGAAGGTGAGCGTGGCGGCGGCGTTGCCAGCCAAGTTTTTAGCCTTCACCGTGAGCGGGTAATCACCCTTTGTGGTGGGCACGCCGCTTATGACGCCGGTGGCTTGGTTGAGCGTGAGCCCGGCCGGCATGGTGCCGGTGACGGTGTAAGTCACCGGTGCGCCGGTGGTTGGGATGGTGAGGCTGAAGCTCTCGCCGACGATGGTGCTGAAGGTGCCGGTCAAAGCTCCGATGACCGGCAGCACAACCCCGGATTGGGTTACGGTGTGCGTGGCGCCACCGATTTTGATGGTTCCAGTGCGCGAGGCGAGCGTGGCATTCGGGAGCAGGGTGACATAGACGGTGGTGTTACCCGTTCCCTTCGTTTGCGAAAGGCTGGCCCAGGCTAACGACTCACTCACGGCCCAGCTGCCGGAAGCGGTGATGTCGATGCCATACGTGACGCCCGCCGCCGCCAACGGCATGACGGCTGCGGTGCTCAGGGTGCAGGTTCCAGTGCTCACCGTCACCGTCGCGGTGGAGGTGCCGGCGAAACCGTCGCTGAGCGTGTAACCAAAGGTGGCGCTGCCGCTGAAGGTGGCGCTGGCTGTGAAGACAAGCTGATTTGCAACGATGGCGACAGTGCCTGCGGTCGTGGGCGTGACGGCGGTCTTGGCAGTGATGGTCAGGTTGTCGTTGTCGTCATCGGTGTCGTTGGCAAGGACGTCGATGGTGGCGACGGCTCCAGGCTGGACAATGGCAGTGTCGGCATTGCCAACCGGGGCGTGATTGAGGGTGGGGAAGGTCTTGTCGATGCCTGTGGCGTTGCCCAGATCTCCGGCGGCACGGGCGCGGTAGTGATAGGTTGTATGAGGCAGCAAACCGGTAAGCGCGGCGCTGACGTTGCCTGACGTGGTGGTCGTAGCCGGTGTGCCGGCAGCGGTATCGGAGTAGGTGGTGGTGAGGCCGTAATCGAAGAACACCTCACGCAGTGAGCCCTTCGCATCCACGGTGCCGCTCACCGTGGCAGTGTTGTAGCTCACTGCGGTGGCGGCGGTGGTAGTGACGACCGGCACCACGCTTGCGGCACCGGTGGCCGTGAGGTTGATGACGAACGGATTCTGATTCGCATCGTTGCTGGCGATGCTGATCGTGGCTGCCTTGGCACCTGCGCTGGTGAGTTTCGCCTGCACGGTGAAGGTAGTGCTGTCGAGTGAATCAATCGACGCATTCGGAGCATCGGTGATCGTGAACATCGCAGCATTGGCACCGGTGACGGTGACGGCAACGCCCGTGAGCGAGAAGCCGCCGCTGTTGCGAACCGTAAAGGTGGTGAGCACTGGCACACTCAAACCGAGGGTGCCGAGATCAATGGTGTCGCCGCCGGTTAGAGCTGTGTTCACGGGTTGCTCAACGACGATGCTCGCGGCAGCGAGTGAGAATGGCGCTTCGACAATGTTCCAACCCATGGAACCGTTGCCCAGGCCGCCGATGAAGTGTGCACGACCGCGCAGTGTGCCGCTTGCGGGCAGTATGGGTGTACCGCTGAGCGACCACCCGCCGGCGATACGAGTGCCAGTGCCGAGGGCTGTCCAGGTCGTTCCTCCGTCAGTGGAGAGATCGAAGACCACATCAATGGCTTCTGGCAAGGTGCTGCCGCGTTGCCACCCCACACTGGTCGAACCTGCGGGTGCGAGCGTTTGCATGGCTGGCTCATTGAGCAGACGCGAGAGATTGAATAGCGAGGCACCATCCACAAATTGGAAGCTGCCACCCATCATGACGCTGCCGTTTTCGGTGAGCATGATGCTGTTCACCGTGGCGGGCACGGTGATTGGCCCCACCATGGGATCATTGTAAATATCGCTGGAGTTGACCGCGAAGCTGGTATCGAGCGTGCCATCGGCATTGACGCGCGCCAGGCTGGCGCGCGGGCTGCCTGCCACCGCCGTGAAGACGCCGCCAATGAAGGCTTTGCCATCGGCCTGCAGCGCGATACTGAGCACGCGGCCGTTCGCCGACGCGGCAAAGCCGGCATCAAGTGTGCCGTTCGGATTCAAGCGCGCAACCCCTGGGTGCGCGATGTTGTTGAGGGTGTTGAAATCACCGCCGACTAGCAGGTTTCCATCGGGCTGCACGACGACGACATTGACGGCGGCATCGGCATTTGCAATGAAAGTGGGGTCGACCACGCCGAGCGTGCTGACGCGTGTGATGCGATTGCACAAGGTGGTGCCCATGATCGTGAAATCACCGCCAATGATGATCTTGCCGTCCGTCTGCACGGCGAAGCTGCGCACAGGGCCGCTGGCATTGGGATTGAAAGTGAGATCGAGGGTGCCGTTGGAGTAAAAGCGCGCGATGCGGTTGCGCGCGGTGCTGCCGATCTGAGTGAACTCACCACCAATGAGGATGCTCCCGTCCTGTTGCAAAGCCATGCAATTGATGATGCCATTCGCATTCGGATTGAAGCTGGTGTCCGGGGTGCCGTCGTTGTTGAGCAGCGCGATGTTGTTGCGTGTGATGGGAGAATTTGTATCACCGTTTAGCGCCAATGTGTTAAAGCTGCCTGCGATCAGGATTTTGCCGCTATCCAAGGGGAGGATGCTGTTCACGGTCCCATCCACCCAGCCGGGGTAGGAAATGAGGTTGCCAGCGGTGTCAAAGAGACGGAGTGCCCGGTAGGTAGAGGGCGCGCAGACGCTGCCGACAAGCATCTTGCCATCGGGTTGCAAAGCCGTGGATTTCACAGGGCCGTCAACAAAGAATAAAACGCTCTGATCCAAGCGTGACGTCGTGAAGGTGCTGGCGGACGTGGTGTACACGGTGCCAATGCTGGTGGTGACGTAGGCTCTGACCGAATAGGTGGTGTACGCCAGCAGGGAACTGACATCCACCGTAAAGACGCCCACGGCATTGGATGCTGCGGCGGCCACTGTCACGCCCGTTCCGCCGATGGCAGGGTTTGGGTTGATCGCACTGTCTGAGTAAACCACGCCACACGAAGTGATGGGTGCACCGCCATCGCTCGTGATATTGCCGCCGAGAGTGGCGGTCGAGGTGGAGTAGCTGTTCGGTGTTGGATAAACACTCGTGGGAGTAGTGATAGTGGGCACGACAGGCGTGCCTTGTTGAATGAACATCGTTTGTCCCATGACCGTGAGATGCGCGTAGCGCGGGTTGGTCGCAGTCGTCCACGAGTAGGTGATCACGCCGCCGACGTTGGTGAAGGTGAGCCACGACTGATCGCTCACCGGGGCGAAAGGCGCCTGGTCCGCAGCGGTGCTGGGGATGAGCGCTGGCATGTCGGTAGAACCAGCGGCGAGCGGGACATTCACCAAGGCAGGCGGCGCTATCATGAGCGCGCGCGGCACGGCACTGACCGTGGCGTCGGCGTTGCCGACGAAGAGATTGCCAGCACCGTCCGAGACCAAGGGTCCGGGGCTGTTCAACCCGCTGCTCGTGACGGTGGAGACGGCGCCAGTCGCGGCACTCCACTTTTTGACCGAGTTGGTAGTCGCCTCGGCGACGTAAACGTTGCCCGAGCCATCCACCGTCAGGCCGGTAGGACTGGGGCCACCCCAGCCCAGACCCGAGATAATGGTCGTAGCAGTGGTTGTGCCTGCCGCGATGCGCTGCACTCGCCCGGCACCGAGGCCGTCGCCATCAAAGATATAAACGTTGTCCAGCGCATCGATGGCGATTCCGCCCGCGATGCCGCCCGCAAGGGCATTCAGTGGCAGGATATCGGTCGGGGCGCCGCCCGCAGGGGCAACAATCCTGAGCATGTTCGTGGGGCTTCCGACGGTGACCCACAGGTTGCCCTGGCTGTCGAAAGCCACGCCACCGCTGTGTGGATACAAGGTCCCGTGGATCGAGATGTCATGTACGAAATCGTCTATGGAGCTTGTGGCTACGGTGAACTTCTTGATCGCGAGATGCTGGGCGATGAACACATCGCCATTGCTATTGAGGTTTGCACCACCAGCGCGGGCGATGCCTCTGGGAGCCAGATCAGCAGAAAAGGCATTCGTCGATGCGGTCCATTTTTTCATTCCCGCCGGAGAGAAATCCTGGCCGGAATTGAGCGGGATGTAGAGGTCGCCAGCAGGCGTGAGCGCCAGGCCACCCGCAGGATAGGAGCCATCCACCGGCCCGCCGCCGATCACCACAGGCGACACAAAAGCATAGTCGCTGCCGGCCTGTGTAATGGTCACCGTCTGCCCACCGATGGTCAATGTGCCGGTGCGGGTGGGTCCTGTGTTTTCATCCACAAGGAAGGGGACCACCTGGCTCGTCGTGCCAAAATAATTTCCAGCTACGGTGTGCAGCCATGAGGCATAGGGCACCAGCGACCAAGCCTCATAATCTGAGTCTATCATGATCGCACTCTCAGTGGATGAGGCCGAGCTAAGGACCATATTCGGATTCTTCACTACAATCGTGGCGTGAACGAATGAGGTGAAAGCGAGGAGAGCGATCAAGCTGCGAGTGATCATAGGGAAAGATGAAGGTTAGCGTGCTTGAAGGGCGCGTGGTTTTTGTTGTAGCAGTTGCCCGTCGCCGCCAAATGCAGCCACGAATTGTTGGCGGAGGAGTTCCAGCTGGAGATCTGATCGCTTTTCGTGAACACCACGTTGTCCCCGCCCGCAGCCAGTCCTTCAACGAGGAAGAGAGGCGTTACGCTATCCGCGTTCGCCACTCCCGCAGTCAGGAGACACAAGGCGGCAGCCACGCCAACCCTGCGAAGGATGTGCCCGTGGGCAGAAAGTGGGGGGTGCATCGGAAAGGCGCATTTCAGACTCAAGAGCAGTGAAAAGCAAGCAAACTCTGAAGCGCATAGGTGATGACAGCAATGATTTGCACCTAGGCGTCGAGCGACGAAAAAACTTCCGGATGGAGATTGGGCGCGGGGGCGGAGCCTGTCTTTTACCCCCTTTCGCCGGGCGGATCCAAATTCCTGCCGTCCACTCGATTTTTCGTGCGTTCCCGGGGCTCCGACCACTGGCCGGGCCCCCGGAAGAAGTCGCTTTCGATCAGGGTTGCTCCTTGCCCATTGCCCGGCTTTCCAGTACAAAGGGCGGCTTCCCCCACCCTTCAGGCATGCCACTGCTTCGCGTCAATCAACTGCAAGTCCACTTCCCCGTTCACAGCGGCCTCCTCCAGCGCGAGACCGACGTCGTGAAGGCGGTGGACGACGTCAGCTTTGAGATCGAGGCGGGGCGCACGCTGGGGCTAGTGGGCGAGAGCGGCAGCGGCAAGTCCACCCTGTCGCGGGCGCTGCTCAAGCTGATTCCGGCGACAGGCGGCAAGGCGTACTATCAGGACCAGGAAATCCTGGGCATGAGCGAGGCCGTGTTCCGGCCGCTGCGCAAGGACATGCAGATGGTGTTTCAGGACCCGTTCGGATCGCTCGATCCGCGCATGACGATTCTGGACATCATCAGCGAGCCGATCAGCATTCACTTTCCGCAGCTGGGCCGTGCCGCCCGGGAGGACACCGTGGCCGGTTTGCTCACCCGGGTGGACCTGGATGCCGGGGCGATGCAGCGCTACCCGCACGAGTTCAGCGGGGGCCAGCGCCAGCGCATCGGCATCGCCCGGGCACTGGCGGTGCAGCCGAAATTCCTCATCCTGGATGAGCCGGTCAGCGCGCTCGATGTCAGCGTCCAGGCGCAGATATTGAATTTGCTGAAGGACTTGCAAGATGAGTTCAAGTTGACGTATCTTTTCATCGCCCATGACCTCGCCGTCGTCCGCCATATGAGCGATGACATCATCGTGATGTATCGCGGCTGCATTGTGGAACACGGGCCCGCCGACCGGGTGTGCGAGGCCCCTGAGCACGAATACACCCGCAAACTCCTCAGTTCTGTTCCAAATCTTTAGAAGAAACAAGACTTCAAGATGCAAGATTCAAGACAGGAAGAGGCAGAGCCTTTGCACCTGTTTGAAGGCTCGCCGCCGTAGTTTCCCCCATCTTGCAGTCTTGCATCTTACCGTCTCGCATCTTTTCCAATGACCCCTCTTTTCCGCAAATTCCTGGGCATCAACTGGGTCATCGTGGCCAATATTGTCATCTTGATCACGTTTGGCATTTACGCCATCTACAATGCCGCTGACGGCAGGCCAGGCCTGATGGGCAAATGGAACCAGCAGGTGATGTGGTCCGGCATCGGCGGAGTGGTGTTTTTTGTCACGGCGCTGCTCGACTACCGATGGCTGCGCTGGGGTGCCTGGCCGATCTATTTGATGTCGCTGGCCGGGATTATTTTGGTGAAGGTCATTGGCAAGGACCATGGAGTGGGTGCGAAGAGCTGGATCGACGTGGGTCCCGTCTCCGTGCAGCCTTCCCAGTTTGCCATTGTGGCGGGCATCATCGTGCTGGCGATTGTGTTCGGCGACTTGCAGCGGGTGGCACCTATTTTCCGCTATCCCTTCCTGCGCCTGGCGCTGGGCGGCATCCTCTCCGCCATCCCCATGATATTGATCCTGAAGGAGCCTGACCTGGGCTCCGCTGCCGTCTGGGGCCCCATGTTCGTCTGCATGATCCTGGTGGGCAGCATTCCCTATCGCTACCTGATCGTGCTGGCGCTGCTGGCCATGACCTTTCTGCCAATCGCGTATTTCTTCGGCCTGAAGCCGTATCAGAAGCAGCGCATCGACACCTTCATCAGCATGCTGACGAATCAGAAGGTCAACGTGCGCGAGGATGCCTGGGTGCCCTACCACCTGCAGCTTGCGGTGGGCTCCGCCGGCTTCGAGGGCAAAGGGCCGCTCTCGCACAAGGTGCCCGACCAGCATTCGATCCACCGCACCTTCTTCCCCAATGAAGCGATCAACGACTTCATCACCGGCGTGATCTGCGAGGAGTTCGGCTTCCGCGGCATGCTGCTGCTCGTGTCCGGGCTCAGCCTGCTCATTTTTCAGTGCATTTTTGTCGCCTTCTATGCCCGGGATCAGATGGGGAGGCTGATCGTGGTAGGTGTGGTGGGCACCACCATGACCTATATTTTCATGAACATCGGCATGAACATCCTACTTGTGCCCATCACCGGCCTGCCCCTGCCCTTCATCAGTTATGGCGGCACCTTCATGGTGGTGCTGCTGTTCATGTTCGGCCTGGTGCAAAGCGTCTGGGTGCATCGCAACATTTCACCCGCGAAAAAGCCTGGCGCCCGCGCCGGCGAAGTCTGATCCCCACCCCATGACTGCCCGGCAAATCTTTTATTCCGGCCGCGTGCAAGGCGTCGGCTTCCGCGCTGCGATCCGCCACCTCGCCTCCGGCTTCGATGTCACCGGCTGGGTGCGCAACCTGGAGGATGGCCGCGTGGAAATGCAGGCGATGACGCTGGATGCGGATGAAATGACCGAGTTCCTGGCCGCCATAGATGAGAGCGATCTGGCCGGTTACATCAAGGACCGCGAGATCCACATCATCCAGCCTCTCACGGGTGTGAGGGGATTTAATATTGTGCGCTAGGCGCGTAGCTGATAGATAGAGCCATGTGGCGTGCGAACGGTCGTCGATGGATCGCGCGACGCCGCAGCCGCACGTCCCCCGCCCCACCATTCACGACTCCCCATTCACCATGAGCGAAGCCGCCGTTGTCATCGAGAACCTCACCAAGGTCTTCAAACGCGGGGTTGGCCAGAAGGCCTTCACTGCGGTGAAGAACGTGTCGTTCTCCGTCCAGCCCGGCGAAGTGTACGGGCTCATCGGCCCCAATGGCTCGGGCAAGTCCACCACGATGAAGGTGCTGCTCGGTCTGCTCGCGCCCAATGAGGGCCGCACCAGTATTTTTGGCATGGACAGCCAGCAGGTGGAGAGCCGCCGTGCGGTGGGGTTCCTGCCGGAGAACCCGTATTTTTACAAGCACCTGACCGGGCTGGAAACCGTGCTGTTTTTTGGCCGCCTGTGCGGGTTGCGAGGCAAGGCCTTGCACGATCAGGCGCGCGAGCTTCTCAAGCTCACCGGGTTGGAAAGTGCGGCGGACCGGCGGCTGGCCGGTTACTCGAAGGGCATGCTGCAACGCATCGGCCTGGCGCAGGCGCTGGTGCATGAACCGCGCCTTCTGGTGCTTGATGAACCCACCGCCGGGGTGGATCCCTCCGGCTCGCGGCGCATTCGCGACCTCATTCTCGACTGCAAGGCGCGCGGCATCACCGTGCTCGTGACCTCGCATCTGCTGGAGCAGCTGCAGGAAGTCTGCGACCGCATCGGCATCATGTCACAGGGCCGCATGTTGCGCGAAGGCCCCATCGAAGAACTCATTTCGGTGGAGAACCAGACTGAGTTCGTGCTGGAAGACGCCACGCCAGAGCTGCTCCGGCAGATCAAAGAGCTGGTCGCCGGCAAGCCGGGCAGTGGCAGGCTGGTCAGCATGGGCCACCCCCACACCACGCTCGAACGCATGTTCCTCAAGGTCACCGAAGAAGACGAAAGACTTGAAGATTCAAGATCCAAGACCTGATCGCTTTAAGCGTGCATTAGAATTCCATCATTCATCCCCTCTTACAGTCTTGTATCTTGCAGTCTCGCATCTCCCTCATGACCTCCTACCACCGCTTCTCTCCTGCTCGTATCTGGGCTTTGACCATGAGCACCGTGACGCAGCTGGTGCGCATGCGCATCCTGGTGTTTCTGCTGGTGATCTCGGTGGTGGTGGCGGCGGCGTCCTTCGCGTTTCCTGCGTTCAACGCTGAGCAGCAGCTCAAGGTGCTCAAGGATGTGTGCTTCGGCCTGGAGCAGCTCTTTGCGTATGTGATCGCCATGGTCGCGACCGCGCTGCTGCTGCCCAAGGATGTGGAGGACCGCACGCTCTATACCATCCTGGCCAAGCCGGTGCCGCGCGTGGACTACCTGCTGGGCAAGCTGTTCGGGGTGCTCATCGTCATCGCTGGCGGCCTGATCCTGCTTGATGTCGTGCTCAGCGGCGTGCTGTGGATCAAGCAGGGCGTGGTGCTGGCGGACGCCTTGGCGGGCCTGCATCAGCAGCTCGGCGGCACGCCGCCCCCGGAAGCTGTCGCGGCCACCACGGCGGATGTGATGAAGCAGGGACTCACGTGGACCCTGCACATGGGCGTGCTCGCCATCTTCCTGAAGGCCGCGGTGCTCACCTCGCTCACGCTGCTGATCTCCTGCATCGCCACCTCCACGCTGTTCACGGTGATCACGAGCTTTTGTTTCTTCATCGTGGGCCACGGCGAGACCTTGTTCCGCGAGTATTTTTTCAAGGGCGGCACCGCGTGGTGGCAGTATGCCGCCGCCGCTGTGCTCTCGGTGTTTTGTCCGGACCTGAGCCTGTTCGATGTGGTCGATGCCGTGACCGAAGGGAAGGCGGTCGCCGTTTCGGACATGCTGCACATGACCGGCATAGGCAGCCTTTATGTCGCGGGCTACATGGCGGTGGCCTACCTGCTGTTCGTGGAAAAGGAACTCTAGCCGGATCTCACGATGAAACGCAAGCTCCAGGCCCTGATCGTCTTCCTGCTGCTAGGCATCGTCAAGCTGCCGCTGGAGCAGCATACCGTGACAGCGCTGCGCAACCACGAAATGCTCTATCAACCGCTGGACTATCAGGCACGCGACGCTGTGGGCCAGATCGGCTTTGCCGCCGCCCTGGGCGGCCTGCGCTCGCTGGTGGCCAGCGTCACCTACCTGATGGGATTCACCGCCTTCGAAGAAGTGAACTGGCCGCGCGTGGACTTCCTTTACAACATCACCACCCAGCTTCAGCCGCGCTTCGATGTTTACTGGAAGGATGCGGCGGAGCACATGGCTTACGACGCCGCCTCCGCCTATCGCTACACGGATTCACGTCCCCGCCTGTATCGCGAACAGCTCTACCGCCAGTATGTGCAGCGTGGGATTGACATCCTCAACGACGGCTTGCGCTATCTGCCCCGAAGCGTCCGCCTGCACTCCACAGTGGCCGATTTATACTCGCGCCGCCTCGAACCGCCCAATCATGAGCTCGCCGGCCAGCACTACCTGCTCGCCTATCAAAACGGCGGGCTCCCCGTGAACGCCCGCCTGGCCGCCTATGAGTGGGCCCAGCTCGACAACGCTCCAGCCCGCTGGCGCGAAGCCTATCAGATCCTCAAGAGCGGCTACGACCGGGGTCTGCGCATGCCAGGCATGATCAACTTCCTGCACCTGCTTGAGACGAGGCTGAACGTGCCGCCGATGCAGCGGGTGCGGTGAAGCGAAACTATTGCGCCATGTCCATCGACGACCTCACCATTCGCGAACTGTCCCAGGAAGAGCTGCCACTGGTCCTGCCCCTCATTGAGATGCACAACGCCCAGGTCGCGCCCGAAGAATTGCGCCGGCGCCTGGACGTGATGATCCCGCACGGGTATCGCTGCATCGCCGCCTTCAGCAAAGAGCGGCTGGTGGGGGTGGCCGGCTACTGGCTTGGAGCACGATTCTATTGCGGCGAGTATATGGATGTGGACAACGTGGTGGTGGACGAATCACTGCGCTCCCTGGGCATCGGTGCCAAGCTCATGGACTGGCTGCACGCCAAGGCCGCAGAGCTGGGCTGCAAGATCGTGGTCCTGGATTCCTATGTGACGTACGCGGGGGCCCATCGCTTCTACTTCCGCCAGGGCTATCATATCCTGGGCTTTCACTTTGCGCGGGACATGAGGTCGTCCACCTGACTTCGTTGTCCGCGTCCATCCATTCATTCCCGAACCAGGAAAGCGCGCAACTCCCCTGCCCCGCCATGGTTTCACGGCGGATGAAAATGCTCGTTGCCGCCCTCCTCTGCCTGTTCGTGCTTGCACCCGCTCTGCGCGGGGAAGACATCAAGATTGACTGGGAGCGCGCGCGCGCTTTGCACGAGCGGGCGCAACGCGGCGACTCGCTGTCCCCCGAAGACCAGCTCTACTATGAGCAGGCCCAAAAGCAGTTCCAGGCCCGCAAGGAGGCCGAATCCAAAGACGGGTTCGACTGGGAGCGGGCGAAGGCCATTTATCAACGCTCGCAGCGCGGTGACACCCTGAGTGATGAAGACCTTAAATTCCTCGAAGAAGCCAAACGCCGGCGGGGACAATCCGGTGGCGGCGACAATCGAGGCAAGCCCGCGCTGCCCCGGGACGTTGTGCCTGCCGAAGCCGCCAAAGGTCTGGTGCCACTGACCGAGCTCAAGGAAAAATACCTCCAGTGGGACGGCGGGCTGTATGGCGGCGGCAGCAACGAGGTGCCGCCCGCACAGCAAACCCTGGCAGCCAAGGCCCTGGCGGCGATCCGGCCGCTAAACGCTGACGGCAAGCCGGACGCCGACGGCAAAATCGTGCTCATGAGCATCGGCATGTCTAACACCACGATGGAGTTCTCCCAATTTGTGAAAGTCGCAAACGGGGATGAGCGCAAGGCCGCCAATGTCGTGATCGTGGACGGAGCCCAGGGCGGCAAAGCCGCCAAACAGTGGGTTGCCAGCGATGCCCCACCGTGGACGGTCGCCGGTCAGCGATTACAGCAGGCTGGAGTCACCCCGCAGCAGGTCCAGGTGCTCTGGATCAAGCAGGCCAACATTGCCCCCAGCGCCAGCAGCGAGGCCGAAGTGAAGCGCTTGCAAGACGACATGCAGGCCATTGTCACCCTCGCCAGGGAAAAGTATCCTCACGTGCAGATCGCCTTCCTTTCCAGCCGCATCTATGGCGGTTTCGCCCAGACCCGGCTCAACCCTGAGCCCTATGCTTATGAGGGCGCTTTCGCCATGCGCGGCTTGATTTTACAGCAAATGAAGGGCGACCCCGTGCTCAGCCCCGCCAAATCTCCCGTGCTGCTCTGGGGCCCCTACCTCTGGGGGGCAGGTTCCAATGCCCGCAAGAGCGATGGCCTGGTCTGGAAGCCCGAAGACTTCGCTGGCGACGGTACCCATCCCTCCGCCAGCGGTGCGGGCAAGGTGAGCAAGCTGTTGCTCGATTTCTTCACCAGCGACGCGAATGCGAAGGGCTGGTTTGTGAGGAGGTAGACACCAGACTGCAAGACACCAGACCTGAATGGCGCTGACTTAACGGAGGTGATGGACGCCCTCAGCCTTGGAGAATCAGAGCGAGAAGCATCCATTTATGGGCTTAAGTCAGCGCCATTCTCCCCTGCCCCCTTTCACAGATTGAAAATTGACGATGAACAAGCTCACACTGGATTTAGATGGTGTTCGAAATGAGGACGAATTTCATGATCGAGCGATGAAGGTCTTTGAATTTCCTCACTACTATGGCCGTAATCGCGATGCGTTCTGGGACTGCATCACCGACATCGTGGATCCAACAGAGGTGTTCGTGATCAATTTTGACATTTTGAACGACAAGCTCCGCTTGGTCGTGGCCGATTACCTTGCCATGCTTCGAGACTGCGAGGCTGAGTCCAACGGCGAGTTCTCCGTTAGTTTTGGCCCGCCGTCACAGACCTTTCTCGGTTCATCGCCTCAGTGAACTCCAAAAGATGCAACAGCCATCCCACAGCCTTAAGAAACTGGGTTTTCAGGCTTGATAAAGGTGTCAGGTGTGAATGGCGCTGACTTATCGGAGCTGATGGACTATTTTGCCCCTGGAAGACCAGAGGCTGACGGGCCAAACCAGGGGCTTAAGTCAGCGCCATTCACACCAGACCTGATTCTTCGGTGGCCTGACTTTTGGGTCCGCCCACAGCCGAAGAGGGACGCGGCTGGGGTTCCTCCATGGGACCGTGGCAGGCGTTGAGCGGAAGCGCAGCGCAGCCAGCCGAAGGCTGCCCGAAGGGCGCGAAGCGCTATGGAGTGCGATGGCTTGACATCGCTTTCGGTTGTGGCGGCTTGACGCCTGCGGTGATCTCCTGCGCGCCCCTGCACCATGCAACACAAGCCTCGGTCGATCACCCAGCTCTGCTCCCTGCCGCAGGCGTCAAGCCGCCCTCCGCCATAAAGCGATGTCAAGCCATCGCACTCCACAGCGCTGCGCGCCTAATGCCTCAAGCCCGCTCGCTACAACCGTTCGCCTGTAACCGGCGGTGCCACCTTGTGTTCAGGAGCATCGATGAAGACATCCATCTGCTGGCCGACGAAGATCGGCCGATCTGCGCGATCAAAGCTGTAGATCACCTGGAGCACGCGCGTGTCCACGCGCTCGGTGCTGTCACCCGTGAGCGACATCTTTGGCACGACGTAGGGCTCGAAGCGGACAAATTTCAGCGCGGTGCTGATGTCCTTGCTGCCGCGCAGGCTGGCCATCGCTGCTGCTCCGGTTTTAATGCGCCAGGCGTCATTTTCATCCACATCCACACGCAGGTGCAGCATGTCCACATTGCCAAACATGATCAGCGGCGTCGCCAGCACACCGGTGGGGGCGTACTCGCCGAGATGCACCTTGAGCTGCAATACCTGGCCGTCCACCGGCGCGCGGACGGTCAGCTTCTCCAGCTCCGTGGCTGCGGCACCAAGCTGCGCCCGGGTCTGCTCGAGCTGGGCTGCGATGATGCTGACGGTATTGCGCCGCTTGGTGGTGTCCTCCTTGGTGACCGCCCCTGATCCCACAAGGTGAATGTTAAATTCAAGTGCGTCCTTGGCGTCCGCGAGCTGGGCTTCCGCCACTTTCATGGCGGCTTCGAGCAGGGTCATCTGGGCGACCTGGGAGCGGTTGTCGATGCTGAAGAGCGGCGCTCCAGCCTTCACCCTGCTGCCAATCTCCACATAGATCCGCTCGACGATGCCGGGCACGGTCGTGCCGATGGCGATGTTCTCCGTGCTGGCCTCGATAATCCCCGCACCAGCGACAAACGCCTTGTAGGGAGCCTGTGGCGGAGCGGCCACCGGAGTGGCGGGTTTGACCGTCTTTGCGCCCTGGATGGCGACATAAATCCCGAGAACGACCCCGGCCAGAGCCATTGCGGGCAGGATAAATTTACGGATCATGGCTTCATTGGGGGGGTGAAAGGTTCAAGTGAGGACAGGCTGTTCGTGAGGGGTCTCGATGCCGGTGATGCGCCCGTCCTCCATGCGTGCGATGCGATCGGCGAACTCAAAGATGCGCGAGTCATGGGTGACCACGACGAGGGCGCGGTCCTTGCCGAGCCCCAGGTCGCGCATCAATTCCATGACCTTGTGGCCGGTCTCGCTGTCGAGGGCGCTGGTGGGCTCGTCGCAAACTATCAGGCTCGGATTGTGGACCAGCGCCCGGGCGATGGCGACGCGCTGCTGCTGGCCGCCGGAGAGGTCCATGGGTGAACCCTCCATCATGCGGTCGTCAAAGCCGACCTTGCGCAGCATGTCGCGGGCCTGCTCCACGGCGTCTCTGCGTTTCATGCCGTTGATGACCAGTGGAGCGGAAACATTCTCCGCGGCGGTGAGCGTGGGGATCAAGTTGAAGGCCTGAAACACGAAGCCGATTTCCTTGCCCCGGTAGCGGGTGGTCTCCTGCTCCGCCATCGTGAGATAGTCGTGGTCGAAGACGGTGCATTCGCCGGCGCTGCGCCGCAACACCCCGGCGATGACGGAGATCAGCGTGGTCTTGCCGCAGCCGGAAGGGCCTACCAGCATCAGCAGCTCGCCGGTGCGCACTTCCAGGTCAACACCGCGCAGGGCCTGAACAGCAGCCGAGCCGCTGCCAAAGGTCTTGGTGACGCCCTTGCAGCGCACGGCGAGCCTGCCATTGCCAGATGATGAGGGTTCGGAACCGGACATAAAAGGAGGGATCAGCTGCGGAACACGACGGCGGGTTCCAGTTTCATCACCTTGCGGATGCTCAGCGCCGCGGCGGACAGGCAGATGAACATCACGGCTCCGGCCGTGATCACCAGCAGCTGCCATGGCAGTTGGAACGCGATCTGCGTGCGCCCCACCAGCAGCCAACCCCACGCCGAGGCCAGTCCCACGCCGAGACCGTAGCCTATGCTGCCGACGATGACGGCCTGAAACAGAATCATGGTAAGCAACGTCCGGTTGGTCGTGCCCATTGCTTTGAGCGTGCCGAAGTAGCGCAGGTTGTCGAGCGTGAAGTTGTAGAACGTCTGCCCGGATATGGTGATGCCGACGATGAAGCCGAGCGCCACGGCGGTGAGAAAGTTGATCGGCATGCCCGTGTACTTGAGGTAGTAGATGAAGGTAAGCTTCTTGAATTCCGCCGGCGTGTAGGCCATGAGCCCGGTCACCCGATGGATGCGTTCGCACACGGTGCCCGGGTCCTCTCCCGCCTTCGCCTTGGCCGCGACGAAGGACAGCAGCTTGCGCTCCTGCGGCGCGAAAGTCGTGGCGCGCGAGTAAGTGGTGTAGATGACCGGGTTCGCCTGGAACGTGGCGGTGACCGTGCAAAGGCCGACGACGAAGGCGCGATGGTCGTTCAATTCCAAGGTGTCCCCCACTTTCAGCGGAGTACGCGTGCCATCGGGCAGCAACCGCGCCAGCTTGCCCCGCGCACCAACGACATCGACAATGACGCCGTCGCTGCGGCGCAGGTCGGCGAGAGTGCCCTCCACCATTTTCGGTGGCCCGCCGATGAGTGTTTCATCATCAAGGCCGATGACCACGCAAGTCTGAAAGGTGCCGTTGTCCATCCGCGCCCGCAGGGAGCCTTTGTACAGCGGCACCGCCCATTGCACGCCCGCCACGCCACGCACACGCAGCACCTCCGTGACCTGCAGAGGCTTGATGTCGTCAATGTACTGAACTTGCGGGTCCACCACCCAGATGTCCGGTTGCCCCACATCCGTGAGAAAGCTGAACGTGCGTGTCATGATGCCCGCGAAAATCGCCGACTGCTGCGTGATCAGCAGCGACGCGAATGTGAGGCCGATGATGATGCCAATGTATTTGGCGCGATCACCGATAAGCATCTTGAGGGCGTAGTAGTACATCCTGTACTTCAATTATGTACCTGAACACCGGCCGGGCAATGCCCATCGCTGGGCCTATCCTGCGTTCGGTACGCAGGCTGAGGTTCGCTGTGCAGGGTTCCTTGTTCCCGGTTCCTGGTTGGCGAAGGCTTGTGATTGGCAACTCCTGACGGTGCGGGCAAGGTGACCAAGCTGCTGCTCGATTTCTTTACCAGTGATTCGAATGCTGAGGGTTGGTTTTTCAGAAAATAGATACAAGACAGAAGACTTTAAGACACCAGACATGATGCTTCTGCTGCCTGACTTTTAGGTGCTTTGACAGTCGATGATGGGCACAGGGTCCTCCACAAGGTCATGGCTGGCCGTGGAGCCGAAGGCTGCCTGAAAGGCGCGAAGCGCTGTTGAACCAGAGCTGGCGGGCTGCCCGGGGAGGGCCAAGAGACGCACAGCTTTTGGCAGGTGACGGTGTGCCGAGATCCGATTGTTCTGCGATATTTAACTCATGAAAGCTTCACCTTTGATGTTATGGTTTCTTCCTGTATGCCTCGCAGCCTCCCAGCTGAAAGCCAGTGACGACGCTGCCGTGGATTTTGTGAGGCAGATCAAGCCTGTGATTGCTGACCGCTGCGTCGAGTGTCACAACTCTGAAACTCTGCTGGGCAACGTCAATCTCCAGAGCCGCGCGCTGGCCATGCAGGAGCGCAAAGAGGGGCCGGTCATCGTGCCCAGGGTGCCGGAGAAAAGTCTGTTTTATCTGACGCTGACGCTGCCACCCAGGGATAACAAGGCGATGCCCGCCACGGCGCACCGCCTTCCCAAGTCTGACGTCGAAACCGTCCGCCGCTGGATCAAGGAAGGTGCCCGGTGGCCGGAGGGAAAAGACGGAGAAATCATTCCGAGAAAACCCAAACTGAAGGCAGGATGAGGTTGTTGTCAGGCCCGGAGCGCGATCCCATGCGGGGATCTCGCAGCCGATGAGCGCAAGATCAACAGGCTGAACGGCGGTCCAGGCAACTGCAGACGGCAGGTCATCCAACTGCGGCATTTATTGCCCCATCCTGCTTAAAGACTACCCATGCCTGGAAAAGCATGCTATGTTATGTTGCGCATGGCACCTTCCAAAAAAGGCGGGCTGCGGCGCATTAATATCATCATCCGGAGGACCCCCATACAGTGGCAGCACCCAATTATCAGTTCGAAAAGCGCAAGCGTGACCTGGAAAAAAAGGCCAAGAAGGAAGAGAAGCGGTTGCGCAAGCTGGAGAACGACAAGAATCCCACCCCTCCGTTGATCATTGAGCCTGACGCGAGCCCTGAGAGCGCGAGCGAGGCAGAGACTGCTGCCGATGCCTAACGGGCAAGAGGCAGCTCGCCGCGTGGCTTAAAGCGGAAATTGGCAGCCGGCATTGTTGCACCGGCTTCAATCCAGTCGTGCAGGGTCCGAACCTCGACCTTGCTGAGCATGTGCCCGGTGGGAGGCATGGCACCCCAGACCGCTTCGGGGAAGGACACGACCTGGAGAAAAGGGCTTATCTCCGGCTTGCCAGGGACAATCCACTTGCCCGGGCCAATGAGCCTGGCCAACGCCTTCGTGCTGGTAATTGCCGGCATTTCTTGGAAGTGGTCGGCGCCATGGCAGTGGACGCAATTCGATTCGAGCACCGCGCGCACCTCGGCAAAAGCCACCACGTCTGCCGCTGGCGAGGGGCGCATGAGAGTGCAACTCATGGCGCAACCGACGAGAACGCTGCCGAGGGCTAGAGGGGCAAAGGGAGACAGCTTCATGGATTGCAAGCTACAGGCAGCCGGGTGAAATTGCGATGGCAAAACGCTGTACTCAGGCTCAGCTATCTGTCAATGCTTCCACGCCCCAGCCATTGGAGCCCGTATTTTCAAAGGCTTCATCCCGGGCGGCCCTCCGAAAGAAGCCGCCTCCGAAGGCACCGATCCTGCTACCCCACGGAGGGCATGGTGATACGACCTTTCCACATACTCCTCCTGGCGGTGGGTGCCCTGGCCTGCGTCCTGCTCGCGGTATTATAACAATGGACAGGAGAATGATTTTGACGGGACGCCGGGATCTATTAGAATTGGCATCCTGTTCCTCCAAACCGTACTGCACGGTGCTGAGTTTTGTGCTCCTGCCGCGCGGACTCCCCTATCCTCCCTTTGGCTCAATTCAGAACAGCAGAAAGATCCTCATATGGCAGACTTTGCAGCCCTCTCGCAGTTGAAGACCAAACCCTTGCTGCTCGGCACCCTGAGTTTCGTGTGTATCTTCGCCCCCGGCCTTTGCGCCCTGGAGTTGTTTTCCCCGGAAACGGTGCGGAATCTCGACACCATCAAATTACTGGTTCTGGCGTCGGCCATCACTTTGCCGCTGGTGTTCGTGAACACTCAGATCGCCCGGGAGCTGAATGAGTTTGGCGATGTCGTGGAGAGTGTCGAAGTAGGCTTGGTCGTAGGCCTGGCAATCACGGTGCTGTTGTTCGGTGCGACGCTGTTCGCATGGTTCGTGCTGGAATGGGACGCACGCTCGTTCGGGGTGACCGTGGGCGTAAGCCAGCTGGCGTTGTGCTGCGGTGTGCCGATCCTGAAAGGGCGGAAATGGCGGCGGGCAGAGAGGGAGAGGGCACTGGAGAGAGCAAGAGAGAGCGAGAGGCAGAAGTCCTTGAAAAACATCATCATCTCTTGAACTGGAGGCGGGCGCGGTTGAGTTCCGCATCCGTCAGGCCCGCAATACCCCACTGCGATCGAAAGCCAGCGTGATGCAGGTCACCTGACCGGCACGCGCCGGTCGAGGCAGTCGCTCAACCACTTCACCAGCTCGCCCACACTGAGGTGCTTCTTTTTCAGTGAAGAAAGGGTGGCCCAGTCCAGGGTGGCGCGATGAGTGGCGGTGGTGAAGCGCTGCACATGCAGCATGGCCTGCACGGCTTCGAATTCGGAGGCGGTCATGCCGAGAATGTTCTGGCCATCAGGCAGGTCATCGAGCAAGGCCAGATCAAGGCCGAGGCTGGTGATGCCGATGCCGAACTGGTGACCCAGGCTGCGCAGGGCTTCCACCAGGGCTTCGTCACTGACGGCTTCGGCAATGACGAGTTCGCCTTGCGTGGTCCAGCGCGTGGTGCTGACGGCCTGGAAAAAATCGGCGGGAAAGGTCTCCAGCGTGATGCCAAGTTTAAGCAGGACGCCATTGAGCCCCACTTCCGGGCTGCCCAGATGGCGCCGCAGACTGAGCATGGTTTCATCGAAACGCGGCTGTTCATCGCTGCCGGTTTCCACTTCCCAGTCGGCGCACACGACATCCGGAATTTCCCAGTCGCTCTCCACCCGCACAGGGGTGCCGGCACGGCCGTTGAGCACGAAGGGGAACTGGCCACGCAGCAGACTGAGACGTTCGAAGATGGCAAGGGCGCGCAGATAGCGCTGGCGCAGGGCATCGGTCTCCGAGCCGGGTGGCTCAAAGAGCCCGGAGCGTCCCTGCACCCGGGCGAGAGATCGCTTGAGCCGCAGGTAGTACCCTTGCCCCTGGTCCACTTTTGCGATGGGCGAGGTGGGGTCATACGAGAGGATGGAAAAGTGATAGCGCAGGGTGGCATCACTGTACTCATCGCCCAGACGATAACGAACCAGCCGGATGAGCTCGGTGCCCTTGATGGCTTCGGCGGGATTCGTGGGCAGGATTTCCGGCAGTATCAGTCGGAGATGTTCACGAAGGTTCATGCAGTGCGATCAAAGAACATGGGAGATGAGGCCGCAGAATGAGGAATGGCGGGCAAAACGTCAAGCATTGAAAGCGGGCGGGCTTTGAATGCTTTTGGGGTTGTCGTAGTCGATGCCAAGCGGCTCGTCACGCGGGGTGGAAATGGAAGACAAACAGGCAGGAGCCGTGAGGATGAATGAATGGAAGGGACGAGGCTATGCCGCCTTCACCACCATCAGGGTGACGCTGCCGAACAGGCGCTTGCAGACAGGCCGGCGCAGGCTGGCGGGAAGCAGGCCGCAGAGGGTTTCCAGGGCGAGGTTCAGGGCATTAAGGAAGGCGCTCTTGCGCACTGCACCCCGGCGGAAAGCATAGGCCTGGGTGAAGCCATGCCGCCGGGTGATGGAGATCATTTCCCGATAGGTCCACTCCTGCATGTGGAGGCAGTCCAGGGTGTAACCGAACAGGCCGGAGACATCGTGGGGGCCGGAGAAGCGATGCGGCGTATCAAAGATGTAACAGCCGCCGGGCTTCAGCACGCGCGCAACCATCTCGAAATGTGCAGCCACGTCGTCAGGATGCAGATGCTCCAAGAATTGGTAGCTGAAGGCGACGTCCACGGAAGCATCGGGAACGGCCAGATCATAGCCGTCGTAGATGATGAGCTGGAGGTTCGCGGGCAGTTGCTCATTAGGATCATGCTGGTCGGAGATGTCCACGGCGATGACCTTGCTGACCATGGCCGCTGCCGCTGCCGCCAGCCGGCAGTCGCCCGGAGCAATCTCCAGCAGCACGGTATCAGGCGTCAGTGAGGGACGCAGCAGCCGCAGGCGCGACTGGACCGCGCGATGGCTTTGATCGGGCGTGTCACGGCGGGTCAGGCGGATATGTTCGGGCACGCGCCGGAAGAGTTCGCCATAAAGGGTCTTAAATAGTTCGGTGCGCTCCTCGCGTTTGGAAGCGCGCAAACGGGCGGCGAGCTCTTTCTCGACTTCATATTGGCAGCGGTCATGTTCAGTGGGAGCAGGCATGATCAAAAGGGTGGCTGGGTGAGGGATCGCACTCGGCGGAAGCCATTGCCATGCTGGACGGGATGGGGTTGGGCAAATGTTTTCTTCACGTTGTGGTTGGGGAAGTTTTGCCGGGCCGCAGGCTGGATTGGCCGAATTGCATTTGCTGACACGGCATTTCTGGGAAAAAGGGAATCATGCCTGTTCACCTGATCCAACGTCTCGCCCAACGTTTTGCGGGCAAGTGCGGCTATGTCGTCCTGCCCAAAGCGCGCCATGCCGAACTCAGGGAGCTGGAGAACTACAAACCAAGCGAGACACCGCTCGGCGAGCACCTGCGGCAGTTGTTTGGAAGGCTGAACGTGTCCTGTGTTCTGGACGTGGGGGCCAACGACGGGGCCTATGCGGAGAGCTTGCGCCGTGACGTGGGGTACAAGGGATGGATTCATTCCTTCGAGCCTGTGCCGGACCTCCACCAAGTGCTCCAGCGCAAGGCTGCGCAGGATCCGCGCTGGATCATTCATCCCTACGCCGTGGGGGCGGAAAGCGGCGAAGCGGTCCTGAACGTCATGGTGCACGATGCGTTCAGTTCTTTCCTCGCGCCCCATCCGGACCAGCCGGTCAAGTATGCCGACTGCAATTTGATCAAGAAGACCGCACGAGTTCCGGTCCATACCATCGCGGAAGTGCTGCCGGGCCTTCTGTCCAAGTACGGTGCCGGCCCGGTGTACCTGAAGACCGACACCCAAGGATTCGACTTGGAGGTGTTCGCAGGGGCGAAACCGGTTCTCTCCCAGATCGTGGCCTTCCAGTCGGAGCTGAGCCTGCGACCCATCTACAAGAACGCTCCCGGCTGGCTGACCCAGATGAGCGTCTTTGCCGAAGCGGGTTTCGTGCCCTCCTACCTGCTGCCGATCAGTTTCGACGAGGGGCTGGCCATATTGGAAGTCGATGGAGTTTTTGTGCGCGCCCCCGCAAACGCTGCCGTGGGTTGAGCATCGGCAAGCTGAGCATGCCTGGCGGCGTTGCTCGCCTTGCCGTCAGGTTCCAATAGCGGCTGCGGCTCGTGCCTTGCCATTCACGCCCAGATTGGCTTGCGACATCCCGCCCAATTTTAAAACACGGCCTAGCGCTCCCTGGCGGGCTGTGCATGGTGCGCCGCAATGAGTTTGGGGAAACGATTAGTTCATGGCGCAGGATTGGGATTGATGGAGCATGGGATGAGGACCGCGTCCCTCTTCGTGACGACTCCGCTGATGGTGCGCTGGCTGGGCAATGACTCGTATGGCTACTGGCTTACCGCCATGTCATGGCTGGGCTACTTTACGCTGCTGGACCTGGGAATGTCCTTCGCCACCTCGCGCTTTCTTTCGGTGGCGGTGGGCGCGCGCGACGGGCAGCGCCAGGCAGTGGTGTACCGCGTGGCCACCAGCCACTTCCGGCGCATGAGCCTGATCATCGGCAGCGGCAGCGTCGTCTTGTTCCTCCTCATGCCGCATTTTTTCGGCAGCGCGCATCACATCGACATGCTGACCGTTCTGCTGGCGACGATACCCGCGGGCCTGAGCATGGCCCTGCGCTTCTTGTGCCGGCTGCCGCAGCTGCTGCTGCGCGCCTGGGTGCGCTATGATCTGCTCGCCTGGGCGGCCATCATCCGGGTGACGGTGCAATCCACCACCCTCATCATCATGCTTCCCAGGGGCGGCGGTCTGATCCTGGTGGGAGTGACCCATGCGCTGTGCGACATCCTTGAACTGAGCCTGCAGACCTGGTTTTCCAAGAGGCTGCCACCCCTTCATCATGAGGTGATCGTGGAAGACGAAGCGGCGGCCAAGGTGCGGCGGGAACTGGTCAGCTTCACCCACGATATCGTGCTCGGCTCGCTGGGGGACGGGGTGCGTGCCAATGTGGGGCCGCAAGTCATGGGCTTGGTCGTGGGCCTGAACATGGTGCCGGTGTATGCCATGGGCACCCGCCTGATCACCATGGCCGAGGACGTGGTCAACACCCTCTTCGGCGGCAGCCTTCTGTCGATCTTCGGCCAGTTGCACGGCGGCGCGCAGACCGAGCGCTTGAATCGCGAATTCGCCCGGGTGATGGCCATCACGTCAGGCTTCGGAGCGGCGGCGATGACCGGGCTGGTGCTGTTTGGCAAGGCCTTCATGCTGCGCTGGCTGGGGGCAAGCTTCAATGGCGCCTATGATGTCTTGCTGATCCTGTCCCTGCCGTATGCCATCTTTTTGATGCAGTACCCCGCGAACAGCCTGCTCTACGCGCTGGGGTGGCAGCGCCAGCTCATGTGGCTGCGCTGCCTGAGCGGCGTGCTGGCCGGGGTGGCCGCAGTTGGATTCGGCCTGCTATGGGGTTTCAAAGGCGTGGCGTGGGGGCCCGCGGTTGAAATGGGCGTGCTTTATATGGTCGCTTTTCCCATCCTGTTGCATCGGGCCACAGGTATCCCGCTTGTGCGCTATGGCTGGAATTATGTGTTGTGGCCGGGCCTCAAGGGGCTTGCCCTGCCACTTCTCGCGGGCTGGGCCATGCTGCCATGGATCACACCTGACTACCCCCGCCTGGTGTGCTGCGGAGCAATCTATGCGCTGGCCATGGTCATTTCGGTCCCGCTGTGTTTGCTGGACAAGGAAGGCCGCAATTTGCTTCTGAATGCGCTGGGCAGGAAATAGCGCGCGGCGTCCCGCGACTATTTTGCGTTGAGGGCAAAGGATGCCGCCACCGAGCGATGCTGGCTGGGGCGGTCTGCCTCGGCACGGTTCCAGAGCGGCTGCCACTGCGAGCTGGCCAGCAGTTTGTCAATGCGCATCCACGGGCCGCCCAGTGACAGCGGATTGTGAGTGGTGCCGGGAAACGACAGGCCGCAACCAAACCCGGCCACCTCGTGAGCATCGACAAAGCGTTGTGTGAGCAAATGATGAATGTAGCCCTGCGCCGGCGCATTGGAGTCGCCTACGACGAGGCACGGCAGCGTCTCCGCCTCAGCCCGCCGCATCAGGGCCCGCGCGTGTGAGATTTGGTCTTCCCACCAGGCTCCGTCGCTCTCGCGTTTGGCGGCCCATCTTCCGCCCACCCCGAGCACCCCCCACAAGAAGGCACCATGAGTGAGCGAGGCCAGGGCCTGGCGGGGCGTGGGCAGATGCATGGAGTAGATGACGACCGCACGCCCCTGCCAGTCGATGGTAAAACGGCCGGCGACAGCCACGGGGCCATCTTTGATCAATTCCTTGGAGGTGATGGGAAAGCGGCTCGCAAGCACGAACTCACCGACGCCGTCACCGTACTGAAACTCTTCGTAACCGGGCACTTTAGAGTATTTTTCGGCGCGGCTGTCAGCGTCCTGGAGCACCAGCACATCGGGTTTCGTCAGGTTCTTGAAGGGCTCCAGGCTGCCTTTGCTTTCGCCCCGGTTGAACGTGAGTACCGTGAGCACCGGCGCATTCGCGGGGGCGGGGCGGGGCGAATGTCCGCGCCAGCCCATGAATCCAGTGGCGATGACGACCACGCTTGCCACCACCAGGCCCATGCTTCTCCAGTCAAAAATCAGCACAAGGGGCACGAGAACGAGCAGCGGCAACCCCCAACCCGCCGGGGGCAGATACAGAGTAAAGGCAAGGGTGAGATTGTGTTCGCCGTGATACCGAAACAATGCCCACAGCACGACCAGAATCACAAGATAACCCGCCGCACACAGCCGGACCAGCCAGCGCAGCAGAAACAGCAGGCGCGCGATGAACTGGCGCCATGCCTCCCTGCCCTCATCCGTTGCCGTCAGTATATCAAGCATCAGATCCTATGAGTGATCGAGCCGTTGGGACAGGACGTCCGTTCAATGCCCCCCTTAGGGTTTTGCAGGGACAGGCGATGGGCTGCCAGCGGGTTGGCTGCCAGCGGGTTGGCTGCCAGCAGGCGTTGGGACGCCGACAGGTGCTGAAGGCGATGGGGCAGCAGGTGCGGCGCGCGGCAGGCTGCCGATGGGTGCGGCGGGCGGCGTGACTCCAGCCGGCGCAGGCGCTAACGGCTCCAGCTTTTTCCAAGGCTGCGCCGGTTTTGCATCCGCAGCGGGCCTGGGCGGTGGCTCCTGGGTTTCAGGGGCATCCTGGTCCGAGGTGGTAAACCGGATATCCTCATGCACATCCTTGCCGCCTTGCTTGAGTTCATTGCGGATCACGCCCACGCACAGCCAGCCGAACACACACAATACGACGATCATGCAAAGAGATTCGAACAGGCTGAAGGCGCGGGTGCTGTGGCGGGACATGGAGGGAGTGAAAGCGCAGTTCATGTGCAGGTGCAAACGGATTGATGGCTCATTGGCGCGCTTTGCGCAGGATATGAACACCTAGCAAACCCAGCGCCCCAATGACGGGTACGCATAGGAAGTGCGCCCAGACGATTAGTTCATTGGCATGGTTCAAGCCGCTGAAACGATGCAGCACCCACTGTGCCACAATCCATAGCACCACGGCACCGATGCTCACCATGAGGCTTAGCAGCAGGAAAAACAGCGTCCCTTCATTCATCTGGATCAGCCTTTGGGTCACCCGCAGCGGAGTGTCCTTGCTCTGCAGGTAGAGCATGCAGCCAAACAAGTAGAGCTGGGCTCCGATCAGCGCCCCGAGCAGCAGCAGAGTCTGGCTATGGATGTCAAAGATGTGAATTTCCCCCACCGCCACCGGTCCGGTGACGGCGGCAATGGCCTGCAGGAGCGAGGCAACAATCACGAGGAACAGCCCCTTGACCTCAAACAAACGCGGCCGCTCCGACAGGATGAACAGCAGATGCCGCATGCCGTCGCGCCAGGTGCGCAGGTGCGGCTGGCGTTCCACCGGCGGCGGCCGCAACCCGGAGGGGATCTCCACGCAGCGGGCGCGGTGTTTCAATGCCTTGATCAGAAGTTCAGAGGCAAACTCCATGCCCGAGGCACGGATGTCCCATGACTCATAGGCCGTGCGCCGCAGGCAGCGGAACCCCGAATTGCAATCGGTGAGCTTGCCATCAAACAGCCGGTTGATCAAAAAGGTGAGCACGGGCGTGCCCAGATACCGGTGCAGCGTGGGCATGGCTCCGGGTTCGATCTTGCCGATCAGCCGCGAGGCGATGCCCATGTCCGCATCCGCCGCCACTGTGTGCCGGTAAAGTTCCAACGCATCCTCATAAAAATAGGTGCCGTCCGCATCGGCGAACATCACGTAGCGGCCTTGCGCTGCATCGATGCCGCCCCGCAGAGCCGCGCCATAACCACGCTCAGACACCGGAACAACCCGGGCGCCCAGGCCTTCGGCAATTTCGCGTGAACGATCAGTGCTGCCATTGTCGCCCACGACGATCTCAAATTTCAACGCAGGATCAGCCGCAAGAGTGCGTTGCACGCGCTCGATGCAACCCGCGATGCAACGCTCTTCATTGAGGCAGGGAAAAACAAAGGTGAGATCCATGTGGGAGGCCGCCAATAGAGCGCGAACCGCCGACAGGGCAAGGAACGATGAGGCCGAAAATCGGCGCCTTGATGGAGTGTTGTCGCGGCATGATGCTCCCCCGGGATGGCAGGTCCGACCCAATCTGCCGCCTCTGTCCGGGAATTGCGGATGCGGTGGAGTGAAGCCCGCGTATAGAGTGCCTAATGCCTTTCTCAGCTCTCGGCCTGTCTCCACCCCTTGTCCGGGCCATCGCCGACAGGAAATACCTTGTCCCCACCCCCGTCCAGGCGGCCGCCATCCCCGTGGTGCTGCGCGGCGGCGACGTGTGGGCCATGGCACAGACCGGCTCAGGCAAGACCGCCGCCTTCGTCCTGCCCATCCTGCAAAAACTGCTCACCACCGGCCGGTGCAGCCCGCGCCGCCTGCATGCCTTGATTCTGGTGCCCACCCGCGAACTGGCCGCGCAGATCGGCGAATCCATCCGCCACTATGCCCGCCACCTGCCTGAACCGGTCAAGACCATCTGCGTGTTTGGCGGAGTCTCGATCAATCCGCAGATGATGCGCCTGCGCGGTGGCGCGGACATCGTTGTCGCCACCCCCGGCCGCTTGCTCGATCTGGTGGAACACAACGCCCTGCGCCTCTCCGAAGTCTCCACGCTGGTGCTGGATGAGGCCGACCGCCTGCTCGACCTGGGGTTCGCCGAGGAACTCGGCAAGATCCTGGCCCTGCTGCCGCCGCAGCGGCAGAATCTGCTCTTCTCGGCCACGTTCCCACCGGCAGTGCGTACGCTGGCTCAAGACCTTCTGCGCGATCCCACCCACATCGAGATCGCCTCCGAGCCCTCCACTCTCCCGGACATCAAGCAACGGGCGATTGAGGTGGACGTGCCACGACGAACCCAGCTTCTGCGCCACCTCATTGAATCCCATGGCTGGTCCCGGGTGCTGGTTTTCGTGGCCACCCAGTATGCCACCGAACACGTGGCCGAAAAGCTGCGCAAAGCCGGCATCCGCGCCGCGCCCTTTCACGGCGAACTCAGCCAGGGAGCGCGTACCCTGACGCTTTCCGAGTTCAAGGCCAGCCGGATCCACGTGCTCGTGGCCACCGACCTGGCCTCCCGCGGCATCGACGTCAAGGAGCTGCCCGTGGTGGTGAACTTCGATCTGCCGCGCTCGGCTGATGATTACACCCATCGCATTGGCCGCACCGGCCGGGCCGGGGAAAGCGGCATCGCTGTGAGCTTCGTAAGCGCGAACACTCATGCGCACTTCCAATTGATCGAAAAACGCCATCAACTGGCGCTCGTGCGTGAGCAAATCCCCGGTTTCGAGCCCGTCGATTTCGCCCCGCCAGCCGCCGCCCCTGGCGGTGGTGTCAAGGGCAGACGCAAGAGCAAGAAGGACAAGCTCCGCGAGGCGGCAGCCATCCGAGGAGCCCAGGGCCTTCCTGAAATAGGACCTATGTGACCCATAATAAGACCTATGGGCGCTCGTGCCGGGCTCCGGGCTGCGAACGTTGATCAACGCTAACGCGCGCGCATCAGCTCCACCATGACCGCCTTCTGTGCGTGCAGACGGTTTTCGGCTTCGTCAAAAATCACGCTGGCGCCGGCTTCCATCACTTCGTCCGTGATTTCCTTGCCGCGATAGGCCGGCAGGCAGTGCATCACGATGGCACCCGAATTGGCGCGGCTCATGAGCTGCGTATTGATCTGATAGGGGCGCAGGATATCGATACGCTCCACGGATTCGGTCTCCTTGCCCATGCTCACCCAGACATCGGTATAGACCACGTCACACCCGGCCACAGCCTTGGCGGCATCCGCCTCCACACGCACCGTGCCGCCAGGGACTCCGGCCATGAAACTGTCCGCAGGCTGGAACGCCTTGGGCGCGCCAATGACCAGCTCAAAGCCCAGCCGGGCCGAGGCCCAGACCCACGAACGGGCGACGTTGCAATCGCCGTCGCCCAGGAAACACACGCGCCGGTCTTTCCAGCCGCCCAGGCGCTCGCGCATGGTCTGCAAATCCGCAAGGATCTGGCAGGGATGCTCGTCATCAGTAAGCGCATTGATCGTGGGCAGGCCGCTGAATTGGGCAAAATCCTCGACGTCCTGCTGGGCGAAGGTGCGGATGATCGCTCCATCCACCATGCGGCCAAGCACCCGCGCTGTGTCCTTCACCGGTTCGCCGCGGCCCAGCTGCATCTCCGCGCCTGACAGAAACATGGGCGAGCCGCCGAGTTCACGCACACCCACCTCGAAGCTGACCCGGGTGCGTGTCGATGACTTGTTAAAAATGAGCGCCCACGTCTGCCCGGCGAGCACCTGCGGCGAAGACTTGCGGTTCCGTTTCAAATCGGCGGCATGCGTGATCAGCCCCTCGATCTCGGGACCACTGAGCTGCTGAATGGAAAGAAAGTGTTTCATGTCGGGGAAGAAGAGCCGCCGGAAGCGGGGGCGGACTGTTGCGCAAGACCATCCAGCACCAAGTGAAGAATTTGTAACGCTTCTGCGACGTCCTTGTCCGTGATGTTCAGCGGCGGCAGCCACCGCACCACGCCAGGGCCGGCAGGGACCGTCATCAGCCCTGCATCCAGCAGCTTGCGCGCCAGGAAGATGGAGGGGGCCTTGCCGCCTGCCAGAGGAGCAATGGCATCAACATCGAATTCATAGCCGATGAACAACCCAAACTGCCGCACTTCCTTGATCAGCGCATGATTCCAGCCGCGCACTTCATCGGCGATATGCCGGCCGATCCGCCGGGCGTGATCGCAGAGATTCTGCGCAAGGATGGTGCGAATGGTGGCCAGACCCACGGCACATGCCAGCGGCGAGCCCCCATAGGTGGTGCCATGGCTGCCGGGCCCCAGCAGATCGCAGAGCCGGGTGGGGCCTGCGGGGTTGCTGATCTCCACATCGCGCACCCAGAAAGCTCCCAGCGGGAAACCGCTGCCGATGGCCTTGGCCCAGCTGATGCCATCAGGCAGAATTTCGTCGCCTGGGACAATGGCTTTCCAGCCGGCCATCTCCCCTGCCCTGCCGAAGCTGCATTGCACTTCATCCAGGAGCAGCAGCGCGTGATGCGCACGGCACAACCGCTGCGCCGCGCGCAGGAATTCAGGCGTCACCGCATTCACGCCGCTCTCGCCCTGAATGGGCTCGACAAGGACGGCCACCACATCGGGATGGCTTGCCATGGCCTGAGTCAGCGCCTCGATGTCATTGAACGGCAGATGCAGATAGCCCAGTTCCTCCGGTGTGAAGCCAAAGCCGCCCCAGATCTTCTCCTGGGCCGTGGCGAACATGGCGCCCATGGTGCGGCCATGGAAGGAGTGGCTGAAGGCAATGATCTTCGGCCTGGCAATGCCCCGCGCCTGCACGCCATAACGGCGAGCCAGCTTCAAGAGCCCCTCATTGGCCTCGGCGCCGCTGTTGCAGAAAAACGATTTGCCGCGGATGCCCGCCACGTCATCAGACAGCACCTGCGCCAGTTCGGCCTGCTTGTCGATGCAGTACCAGTTCGACACATGCATCAGCTTCTTCGCCTGCTGCGTGATCGCCTCGACCACCGCCGGATGGCAATGCCCCAGCGGACACACCGACACGCCACCGGCAAAGTCGAGGTACCGTTTGCCATCACGATCCCACACCTGCGCGCCCTCGCCTCGTACCGGCCACAGATCGTAACGCCCGTAATTTGGGAGGAGATACTGCTGGAGCTGTTCGTCAGAGGTCATCAAGGAGAAGGGAAAAGGGGTAAGAGAAAAGAGAAAAATGGATCGGACGAGGAAGCTGAAATGGAATGGTAAAACAGGGGAATGTGAGGTTTGTCCTGGATTTCACTTAACCCTTTTCTCTTTTCCCTTATCCCTTTCCCTTCAAAGCGTGATCTCGGTGCCGATGCCGAAATCGGTGAAAATTTCGAGGATGAGCCCGTGCGGCACACGGCCATCGATGAGATGGACCTTGCCCACCCCGCCATGCAGCGATTCCAGCGCGGAATCGACTTTGGGAATCATGCCGCCACTGATGATGCCATCGGCCTTGAGCTGCTGGATGCCGGCTTCATCAAGGCTGGGGATCAACGTGCTGCTGTCCTTGGGGTCGCGCATCACGCCCAGCACATCGCTGATGAAGATCAGTTTCGACGCCTTCAGTTTCGTCGCCAGGGCACAGGCGGCGAGATCGGCGTTCACGTTCAATGTCCTGCCCGTGGATTTGTCGCGCGCCACTGGTGACACGCAGGGCACGAATTCGCCGGCCACCGCTGCTTCGATCAGGCCGGACCGGCACTCGACCACCCGGCCGACAAAGCCGATGTCCATCTCCTGCCCCGAGGCCGGATCAGTGCCCAGCATCTTCTCACCGACGAACACTTCCGTTCCCGGCAGACCCACGGCCTTACCGCCGAAGCCATTGAGCTTGTCCACAATCTCCGGGTTGATCACCCGCGCCAGCGTCTGCTCAACGATGTCGATCGTGGCCTCGTCAGTCACCCGCATGCCGCCGATGAACCGGGCTTCCAGCCCCGCCTCGCGCATCGCTGCCGAGATCGCCTTGCCACCGCCATGCACGAGCACCGGATTGATGCCCACGGCCTCCAGGAACACGATGTCGCGTAGGAAGCTGTCCACCATCTGCGGATCTTCCATGGCGCTGCCGCCCACCTTGATGAGAAAGGTCTTGCCGCGAAACGACTGCATGTAAGGCAGCGCTTCGAGAAGCACGTCGGCTTTGCGGAACTGGGCGTCGGGGGACATTGGAAAGCGGGGAGTGTGCAACAAAGGGGAAGCCAGGGCAGCGTCAAGCCGCGAGAGGGATATTTTTGGCCTTCGAATGGGGACCCAGCCCTGCTGATGCAGCAGCGCTCCCAGAATAGGTCTTATGGGTCCTATACGACCTATTTCCGTCTGTTGTAAACAACGCCAGCGTTCCCCGGGGCGGAACTATCCCAGGCGCTTCGACACTTCCGTGGAGATGGTCTTGCCATCCGCGCGGCCGGCGGCGCGTTCCTGCACCAGCTTCATCACCGGGCCCATGTCCTTTTTCGAGGTCGCGCCCGTTTCGGCGATCGCGGCTTCCACCAGCGTGACGATCTCGTCCAGGCTCATCGCGGTAGGGAGATACTTTTCCAGCACGGCCATCTCTGCCTTTTCCGTATCGGCAAGGTCGGCGCGGTTCGCGGCTTCATAGCTGGCGATGCTGTCCTGGCGCTTCTTGATTTCCTTGCGGATCACCGTGATCACGTCCAGGTCCGGCAGCTCGCCTTCAGCGCCGAGCTTCTCGATGGCGGCATACTTGATCGAGGACTTCAGGTTGCGCACGACATTGAGGGTCAGGCTGTCCTTCGCCCTCATGGCGGTCTTCATGTCTTCGACGATGCTTTGCGAGATGGTCATGGCGGTGTGATGTCTTAAGGTAAAAAAACGGGGAGGGACAGTGTCCCCGGTGGCCGGGGCAATGTCCAGGGATTCCTCGGGGCATTGAAGATCCACACACCCGGCGGCAATGAGCGGAGGCTCGTTGGCTTCAGACCGAGAGACAAACGGCGCTGGCCAGGAGCACGATCACAAGGCCAACGACCTGAGCGGTCCCTGGTACGCTATCGGACCACGGATCGAGCCGGATTCTGCCAAAGGTCACAAACCGGACAGCGATTGCTCCAAGACACCCGAAGAGTCCCCCGATCAATGCCTCACCAACTCCTTCCAGGAGCAAGCCGGCAATACCGAGGATGGTAGCTGTGATCAGAGTGACGATCATGGCACACGGACCCTCCACCTTGGTGGCTGAAGCGTCAAGCTGCCGCTACTTCGCCAGGGTCTTCATGTACAAGATGATCGATTCGATTTGCGAATCGCTCAGGATGCCCGCATAGATCGGCATGCCGGTCTCCAGCTTCATGTAGGCCTTCGCCTTCTTCTTGCTGGGTTCCAGGATGGATTCGCGAATGTAGGGATCATCGGCAATGACCTTCGTGTCGTCGCTCAGTTCACGCACGCTGCCATAGAGGCCTTTCCACGAGGGGCCGAGGCGGCCTGCGACGCTGCCGTCCACACTGTGGCAGCCCATGCAGCCGATGAACTGGTAGAGGCGCTTGCCCTCTTCCACGGTGGGCTTCACCACCTTGACCACCACCACGCGAACCGCCTGGCTGACGGTGATCTTGCCAAAGCCTTCCTTCACCGGATCGAAGGTGGAGAAGTTCCAAGGTGTGAAGTACGCGTTGTGCTGCATCGGCCGGCCATCCGCGCTCTTGATGTTCCAGCCCAGGTGCATTTGATCGCACTTCTTCATCTCGGGCACGGACACGAACACACTGCGTCCGTCCTCCGAAACATAGGCGGCGGAGGCGGGAATGATCTCCTGTCCGGTGCTGCCGTCGAGCTTGTAATGAGCGCTACCATAGTCCCAGGTGCGCTTGTAATTCCAGCGTTCGACCGACCAATTGTCGGGGTTCAGCGCCAGGGTCTTGTCCACTGGCGAATCGAAGTGCACCAGAACACCCTTGTCCATGGCGGCCAGATCATTGGGCAGCACGCTCGGCGCGCCGGTGTAACGGATCCGGGCGAGGCCGCTGATGCGCTGCGCCGTGGTGCCCCAGATTTGAAAGCCCACGAGGTAGAGCTGGCCGTCGGCAGGATTCACATGGCCGTTGGTGGGCGGGAACGGGATGGGCAGCGGGATGTTGCACACGGCGGCCTGGGGCTTGGTCTGCCGCTGATCCCAAATCACGCGGAAGATGTCCGCGCGGCTGTAGGCGAGATGAATCATGGTGTCGTTCAGCGGCCCCATCTTCGCGTTGTTCAGCCACACCTGGGTGGCTCCGCTCGGGTTGACCGGATGCGGAATCCAGGTCAGCGGATCAGCGATCGGCGCGGGATACACTTCTCTGGGCGTCTGCTCAGTAAGGAAGCCATAGTACTGGTTGTCGCGAATGACGTGGATCGGGGTGGACGGCACGTAATTGCCCTGCTGGTCGCTCGCGGTCACCAGCCCGGTTTTTTCGTTGATGCCAAGGAACGGCTGGCGCAATCCCCACGCCACGGCCACGTAAGATTTCCCGTCCGCCGCAATGTGCAGCACCTTGCCGTTGTCCTTGCCCAGGGTGGTGCCCTGCTGGCCGCCCTTGCTGATGTAAAGCGAGCCATCGCCGGCGAGCTTCATGCTGTTGGGAAACTCCCGCGTTTCGCCGGTTTGCGAGAACAGGTTGCAGAACATCTCATGCACATCCGCCTCGCCCGTGCCCTTGCTGTCGATCAGCTTCCAGATGCCGTTGCGGTCATAGACAAGGATCTCGGATTTGCCGCTTTCCGACTTGCGGGCGACGATGTTCATCGGCTCGTGGAAGCCCGAGGTGTAACGCTTCCATGTCACCTTATCGAGGTCGCCCTTCAGGCCGGAGATCAGCCACACATCACCATCCATCGTGACCCCGGCGGCGTGACCCTGGTCGTCAAGGAAGGCGATGTCCGCGAGGCGCACATTGCGCTTCCACGGATTGGTCGTGGGCAGGGCGATGTCATCAAGGACGTAGGCTTCGGTCGTGTCCTTCGAGAGCGTTGATTGGGTGGTGACGGACTGCGGCCAATGCGCCCCCTGGTCCTTGGCATCTGCCTTCGGTTCCGCCCCTGGGGTCTTCCCGCCCTGTGCCGGAGTGCCGATCAAAACCGAGACCTCAAAGGTCTGTTCGGTGCCGGAGGCGGGCAGTTTCGAAACGTGAAGTTTGTCGTCTTCAGGAGAGCCCTTCGCCGGAGCGGGATTCAACTGCCTGTCTTTGTCGACCTCCAGCGCCGCCCCTGCGATGAACACGAGCGGATTCTTCGTGGGCCCCACCCGCAACGTTCTCAGGACGGAACGCCCGCCGGGTTCATCTACGCCGGTGAGTGTTTCAACGATCTCCGTGCCAGCCACTTCGTACTCGAGGACGGCCCCCGCATTCGTGGTACGGATGCGCTTGAAATGCCCGACCGCCAGCGCGCCTCTGCCTACTTCCTCCGGACTCGGCCCCGGCTCGCGTGGATCGCTGAGCTTCGCTGCTGTTCCCACCTGCCAGCCCGGATAAATGCCGTTCGCCAGCCACACCTTGCCCACGGGCTTCGGCAAGTCATCCTGCCCGTCCTTGGTCTTCTGACCCGGGTCCTTGTAGGAACGCGGGGCGAGGGCGACGAACGTGATCGGGGGCTTGCCCGCTTCGCCCTCCCAGATACAGGACACGCGCAACAGATCCACGTCGAAGCAGGCCCAAAGGTTGTGCCCCAGATTCAGGATCAAACCCCGTGGTGTAAGGTTGTCTTTCGGAAAGCCCTCGCCCAGATCGCGCGCATCGAGCGTGGAGGAGAAGAACGGAAAATCCGGCTCCACAAACTCAGCCACTTCATAGGGCAACGGCGCGGCCTTTTTCTCCTCGCCCTTGGCTTTGGACTTGGATGGCTTTTTGGCACTTGGCTTCTTGTCGGCGGCAGTCAGCGGCAGGGCGATGGCGAGAGCGATGAAAAGGAGGCGGCGGATCATGGGTGTGAGGTGGGCGAGATTAACGCAAGTGTCAGCATTATCCTACTGCAATCCTCACTTTGCAGGCCAGTTTCCCGCTGTCCCAGCCCGGAGCAGTGCCTCTGACCACCCCATCAACCGTGAAAGAACCGCCCGTCAGAACGCGGCTTCTACCTGCCTCATGAAGCTCTCTTTCGCCCTCGCCCTGCTACTCCTTGCCACCACCCCGATCAGGGCGGCGGATCTGACGTTTGAGAAGGATGTGCGTCCGATCATGAAGACCCACTGCACCCATTGCCATGGGGAGGAAGAGAAGCTGCCATCCGGGGTGGACCTGCGCATGCGGCGCTTCATGGACGTCACCCTGGAAGGGGGGGCGCATGTGCTCACCCCAGGCAACCCGGACACCAGTGAGATGGTGCGGCTCATCCGCAAGGGTGAAATGCCGAAGAAGGGCAAGAAGCTGGCGCCGCAGGAACTCGCGACCCTCGAACGCTGGATCAAGGAAGGCGCGAAAACCGCCCGGCCGGAGCCCGCCACACTGGCGCGCGGACCATGGATCACGGAGGATGACCGGCAGTTCTGGTCGCTCAAGCCCATCGTCAAATCGCCGGTGCCGGCCGTGCCGGACAAGACGCGGATACGCACGCCCATTGACGCCTTTGTCCTGGCCAAACTGCGCGGCAAGGGGCTCAACTTCGCACCTGATGCGGACAAGCGCACGCTGCTGCGCCGGGTGACGCTCGACCTCACCGGCGTGCCGCCCACCACCGGGGAGATGGATGACTTTCTCGCCGATGCCACGCCCGGAGCGTATGAAAAAGTCGTCGAACGCCTGCTGGCCTCATCCGCTTATGGCGAACGCTGGGCGCGGCACTGGCTCGACGTGGCTGGCTATGCGGACTCCAATGGCTTCGCCGAAGCGGACTCGGTGCGGCCCTATGCCTGGCGTTACCGCGACTATGTCATCCGTTCAATAGCGGCGGACAAGCCGTGGAATGAATTCATCGTCGAGCAGCTCGCCGGCGACGAACTGGCGGGTGCCACACACACCACGACCCAGGAAGCTATCGTCGATCCCATCCGGCGCGATGACCTGGTCGCCACCGCCTTCCTGCGCATGGCTCCCGATGGCACGGGCGATCCCGTGGACGACCTCAAGCTCGCACGCAACCAGGTCATCGCCGAGGAGATCAAGGTGGTCTCCTCCTCGCTGCTCGGGCTGACTGTGGGCTGCGCGCAATGCCACGACCACCGCTACGATCCCATCACCCAGGCCGATTACTACCGGTTGCGCGCCATCTTTGAACCCGCGTATGACTGGCAGTCCTGGCGCCCGCCATCGCAGCGCCTGTACTCGCTCTACACGCCCAAGGAGCAGGCAGCGGCAGGCGAGATCGAGAAACGGGCGAGGCTCATCGACGCCGAGGCGACAGCGATGTCCAAAAAATTCCTGGATCAGATCTTCGAAAAGGAAATCGTCAAGCTGCCCGAGGCGGAGCGTGAACCCTACCGCACCGCGCGTGCCACGGCAGCAGCCGCCCGCACCCCAGAGCAGCAGGCGCTGATCAAGAAGTACCCTTCGGCCCTGGCCCTTTATTCCCTGGATCTGTACGACGCAGGTTTGCAGAAGCAGGTGATGGCCAAGAGCGCGGAAGCCGCCGCGTTGCGCGCCACCAAACCGGTGGAAGGCCGTATCATGGCGCTCACGGAGGTGAAAGGACAAGTCCCCGCCACCAAGCTCTTCCATCGCGGTGACCACGATCAGCCCAAGCAAACCATCACGCCGGGTGAACTCAGCGTGCTCGCCACGCCACGCATTGAGCCGTTCAAGCCGGCAGCGGTCGCAGGCGGCTCAACGGGCCGGCGGCTGGCCTATGCGCAGTGGCTCACCAGCGGCCAGCATCCGCTGGTCGCCCGCGTGCTGGTGAACCGCTTCTGGCTCAATCACTTCGGGCGCGGCCTGGTCAACACCCCGGGCGACTTCGGCATGCTCGGCGAACGCCCCACGCACCCTGAACTGCTCGACTGGCTCGCCAGCGAGTTCATGGCCGGCGGCTGGAAGCTCAAGCCGCTGCACCGGCTCATGGTGCTGAGCACCACCTACCGCCAGTCCTCGCGCAGCGATGCCTCGCTCAAAGCGGATCCCGATGACCAGCTTTATGCCCGATTCAAGCTCCAGCGGCTGGACGCGGAAGCGCTGCGCGATTCCATGCTCGCCGCCTGCGGCACGCTGAACCGCACCGCCTTCGGCTCCCCTGCCAACATTGCCCGCGACTCGGCCGGACGCATCGTTGCCGGCATCGACAAGGGAACCATCACCACCTCAAAAGTGGAGAGCGCCGGCGGGGAAGATTTCCGCCGTTCCATTTACATGCAGGTGCGGCGCACGCTGCCACTCACCGTCCTCGACACCTTTGACGCGCCTACCATGGTGCCCAACTGCGAGGAACGCAATTGCACCACCGTCGCACCGCAGTCGCTCATGCTGATGAATGACACGTTTATCATCGACGTCTCGCGCCTTCTCGCCGACCGCCTGCGCCGTGAGGCACCGGACAACGCGCGCGCCCAGATCAAGCGCGCCTGGGCCATCCTCTATGGCCGGGATCCCAAGGAAGAAGACATCACCCGCAGCCTCGCCTACCTCAGCGAACAGACAGTGGCCGTGAGCGAGTATCATCATGGCATCCAGCCCGTCAAAGGTGCCCCCAAGCCTGATCCGGAACTCGAAGCCCTCTCCAGCCTGTGCCAGATCATGTACAGCTCGAACCGCTTCCTTTACGTGGAGTAAGGCAGTATCGGCCTGGCATGGATTGAGAAGTAAACCAAGTCTTCGCGATTGACATTAATTTGATGGAGATGGAGTATCTCCATCATGACCAAGACACAAATTCAGGTTCCTGAAGAGCTCTTTGCGCAGATCAAAAAGTTTGCCCGGCAGCGCGAATGGTCGCTTGCCGAAACTTTCCGGCGCGGGGCCGAACTGCTCCTTGAAACCTACACGCAGGAGGCAGTTCCAGCCTCGCAACCGTGGCAGCCGCCCACCTCGCGCCGCGTCGGCTGGAAGGGCCTCACAGCGGAACAGCTGAGCGACCTCGCATTCGCGGATCAAACCCGAATCCCTTTGTGCCGTGACCTCGATTGACACCAACCTCCTGCTCTACAGTTACTGCGAGGCCTCGCCGCATCATGCCAGGGCAAATGCTTTCCTTGCCTCGCTCTCCGAGCAGGAGGATGTGGGCTTGAGCGAGTTTGTCCTGAGCGAATTTTATTTGCACCTCAGGAATCCCGCCGTTCTCGACAAGCCGCTCAGTCCGGCCGAGGCCGTTGCCGTCATCCAAAGCTATCGCAAGCATCCCCGCTGGCAGGTGATCGGATTTCCCCCGCGCAGCCGGGACATCCACTCCGCGCTCTGGCAACAAGCCGCCACCGCCAATTTCTCCCGTCGGCGCATCTATGACGTTCGCACCGCCCTTTGCCTGCGAGCTTTCGGCGTCACGAAGTTTGCCACGGCTAATGTGAAAGATTTCGAGGGCCTTGGCTTTGCCAAAGTGTGGAATCCAGTTGCGTAGTAAGAGCATGGGACCCTGCGAGAACCGGCCCGGTCCACGCGTATGACCTTTATCGAATGAAACACCCCAGCCTCTGCTCACGCCGCCATTTCCTCCAGGCCAACTCGTTTGGGCTGGGCGGGTTTGCACTTGCCTCGCTGCTGCGCGATGACGGCTTGCTCGCCGCGCCGGTGAAACCGATCACTGAGGGGCCGTCCCGTTACGATCTGCTGCCCAAGAGGCCGCATTTCGATCCCAAGGCCAAGGCCATGATCTCGCTGTTCATGATGGGCGGTCCTTCGCAGATGGATCTCTTCGATCCCAAGCCGATGCTCACCAAGTATGACGGCCAGAAATTCCCCGGCGAGATCAAGTATGACAATCTCGCCCAGGCCTCTTCGAAAGTGTTCGGCTCGCCATGGAAATTCCTCAGGCACGGCCAGTGCGGCATGGAACTGAGCGAACTGCTGCCCAAGCTGGGCGAGGTGGCGGATGACATCACGCTGATCCGCTCCATGCAATCCGGGGTCAGCAACCACCAGCAGGGGCTTTTCGCCATCAACAACGGGCGCATCGTCGGCGGGCGCCCCGCGCTCGGCTCCTGGCTCACCTATGGGCTGGGCAGCGAGACCCAGGATCTCCCCGCGTACGTGGTGCTGTCCCACCCCAAGGGCCTGCCTACTTTCCAAAACGAGCACTTCACCAATGGCTGGCTGCCCTCGCTCTATCAGGGCACGCTGATCCGCCCCAGCGAGCCGCACATCCTTAATCTTGATCCGCAGCCAGCGTTTGAAGGGGCGCCGCAGCGGCGCCAGCTCAGTCTGCTGGACTCCTTCAACGAAGCACACCTTGCCGAACATCCTGGCGAACTCGACCTGCAGGCGCGCATCGCCAGCTACGAACTCGCCGCCAAGATGCAGACCTCGGCCAAGGAGGCGCTGGACATTTCCAACGAGCCCGAATCGATCAAAAAGCTCTACGGCGTGGATAATCCCCTGACTCGTGACTATGCCACGCGCTGCATCATTGCGCGGCGGCTGGTCGAGCGCGGCGTGCGTTTCGTGCAGGTGCTCAATTCCGGCCAGAGCTGGGACCAGCACGGTTCTCTCATCACCGCGCTGCCGACCAATTGCATTGCCACCGACCAGCCCAGCGCTGCTCTGGTCGCCGACCTGAAACAGCGCGGACTGCTCGACTCCACCGTCGTCCATTGCGGCGGCGAGATGGGCCGCCTGCCGGTGCTGCAAAACGATGCCGGCCGCGCCAAGTGGGGTCGCGATCACAACACCAACGGCTTCTCCCACTGGATCGCTGGCGGCGGATTCAAACGCGGGCACGTCCACGGCGAAACCGATGAGTGGGGCCACAAGGCGGTGAAGGACGTCGTCCACCACTACGACTGGCACGCCACCCTGCTGCACAACTTTGGCCTCGACCACACCCAGCTCGCCTACAAGCGCAACGGCACCGCGGCAACCCTGACCGACGGCCAGGATGCACGCGTGGTGACGGAGATTCTGGCTTGAGGCCGCCTCGGCGACGCACCCTTGCACCGTCACCCTAAGCGTGACCGGCTACGGCCGGGCAGGCGGTGAGCGGCGAATCATGAGCTATGAGCATGAAACGCAAGGCATCCGCCATCTGGACAGGTGATCTCAAGAAGGGAAGAGGCACGGTCTCCACGCAATCGAAGATTCTATCCCACACGCCCTACTCCTTCAGCACCCGCTTCGAGGAAGAGCCAGGCACCAATCCCGAGGAGCTGATTGGCACCGCCCACGCCGGCTGCTACTCCATGGCGCTCTCCATGATCCTGGGCCTGGCGGGCATGGTGCCGGACAAGATCGAAACGGAGGCCACCATCACCCTCGAAAAACTGGGCGATGGTTTCAGCATCACCGCCAGCCATCTCGACGTGACGGCCACCATTCCCGGAGCCAATGAGGCAGCCTTTCAAGCAGCCGCGGAGAAGGCAAAGGTCTCGTGCCCGATCTCGAAGCTGCTCAACGCCAACATCACCTTGGTCGCCCGGCTGGCACCGGAATAATCCCGAATACAGCGATTCAGCGGGAGCCAGGCTCCAGCAAAGCCCGAGACACAGGCGGTTCGGCGTGCTGCGGGCCTGTATTTTATGATACTGAGCCCGCAGCCGCCGGGCCGCATGGGGCCGGGATCTGCGGAAAATGGGCCCGATCAATAGCGGCGTTCGGGATAATCACACCGCCTTCACCGCATCGACCAGCGGCTTGACCAGCGCCCCCACCTCAGTGGCGAGGGACGGGCCGACACCGATCTTGCCGATAAGCTTCACAATGGCGCTGCCCACGACCACGCCATCCGCCATCGCGGCCACGGTGGCGGCCTGTTCGGGAGTGGAAATGCCAAAACCCACGCACACCGGCACCGGCGTGGTGGACTGAATGTGCGCCACCATCTCCGCAATGCCGGTGGCGATGCTGGTCTGCGCGCCCGTTACTCCCTCACGGCTCACATAATAGATGAAGCCTTCGGCATCGGCGGCAATCTTTGGCACGCGGTCGTGCGGCGTGGTGGGCGCGATCAGGCGGATATGGCGCAGCTCGGGCGTGGGCTTCAATTCGGGATTCTGCGCCGCTTCATCCGCAGGCAGGTCAAGCACCAGAATACCGTCCGCACCAGCGGCGGCGGCATCGTGATGGAAGCGCGCGTAGCCGTATGTGTACACCGGATTCAAGTAGGTGAAAAGTACCAGCGGGATCTGAGAGCGCTGGCGGATCATCTTGATCATCTCCAGCACCTTCGGCGTGGTGGTGCCGCTGCGGATGGCGCGGTCGGCAGCGAGCTGGTTTACGACCCCGTCAGCCAGCGGATCAGAAAACGGCAGTCCCAATTCCACCACGTCCACACCGGCGGCTTCGAGCGCCAGCACGATATCCACCGTCGCCTCGAGCGTAGGATCACCCGCGCAGATGTAAGCCACGAAGGCGCGTTTGCCGGTGGAGCGGAGATGGGCGAAACGGGCGTCGAGTCGGTTGGGAGCGGCAGGCATGGTGGGAATGGGGCCTTACTAAAACAGCCCCGCGACAAATGCAAACCCGCTGGCGATCCGGCCACTAAAACTCAATTGTGAGCGCGCCATAAGCAGGCGCAGAGGGCCTGCCGTTTGAGCACGGGCACTACAAGTCCTGGGACGGCGGCTTGTCCTTGCCTGCAATCTCACGGCTGGCGGCTTCCAACTGACGGCGCTCCTGATCCGTGAGGCTGCCGATGCCATGGGTGCTGATCTTGTCCAGGATCGGGTCGATCTCCTCCACCACGGGAGAAACCCGCCCGGGCCCCTGCTGACGACGCAGCCCTGCCTCCAGATCTGCGTCCGGCGCGGCGCGCGACCGCCGCACCCGGGCCACTTCACGACGCTGCGTCCGAGGCCGGGAGACGGGCTGCTGCTTCCAGAGCTGCTCATAGGTCATGGGCTGGCCACCGTAGCCCAGCAATCGCACGTAATACCAACCGGCAACCGCGCCGCCGAGGTGTGCGAAGCAGGCGGAGCCCGCCCACGGCGCATCGTGCCAGACCAGCCCGGTGACTCCGAGCGTGGCATTGAGGCCGCCAATCACCATCCCCAGGTGGCGCATGGTGATGTTCACCGGCACGATGAAGTAAAGCATCGTCGTCACACTCTCATGCGGCATGAGGGCAGCAAAGGCCAGAACCAGGCCCAAAGCGCAGGCAGAGGCGCCAATGATGGTGAAATCCGTGCGCCCCATGAAAAAATAGGCCACCGCGAGCTGCAGCGCCAGGCCAACGAGGCCGGAGACGAAGTAAATCTGCAAAAAAGCCCGCGAACCCAGCAACGACAGCACCCGGGAGCCGGCAAGCCAGATGGCGACGAGATTGACCACCAGATGCACCGGCCCCTGGTGCACGAACAAGGAGGTGACGATGGTCCAGACCCGGCCGTCCCGCAGGGCGTCCAAACTGGCACCGCCGCGAGGAAAGCCGCGGGTATTGAACACTGTGGCGTCTGGCGCCCAGCCCGCGCCGAGGACGTGCTGGACGAAAAACACCGCCACATTGACCGCTACGATCCAGTGCAGGGCGGTCCATTGCGGCAGCCAGGACCTCGCCGTGCGTCGCCGCGGCGGCAGGTCCCGCATGTAATCACGATCATAAAGCGGCATGGGGCGTGCCTGAGTCAGGGGTGGCTGAATGCATGGTGAAGGCAGCACATATCAGCGGTCCGGCGAATTTATCAACGATGGAGGCTTCCCATTTGACGCTCACTATGGCAGCGTCTAAAAAACGACGCGAACTCGAAAACTCTTCTTCGCATCTTGTGCTTCCTGGTTGAGACTACTGTTCTCCTTTCTCCTTTATGATTTCTGTTCGTCCCGCTTATTGGATGTCCCTGCTTTCGGCCTTCGCCCTCCTGTCAGCCCAGGGTGCCAGAGCTGAGAACCTGCCGATGTCCCACCCCACGGTGGAATTGGTCAAAGAGTATTTCACCCTGGTGGTCGAGCAGAACTGGAGAGGGGCCGCGAAAATGATCCGGCCTGAGTCCATCGAGCGCAAGAAGCGCGAAACGGTGGCCATCATCAAGTCCGCCCCCACCATGTCTGAAGAAGCCGCGATGCTGGCCAAGATCGGCGTGAAGGATCTCGTCGAGCTGGAAAAAATGAGCGTCGAGGACTTCTACATCGCAGACCGCCAGTCGTTCCACAGCCCGTCGCGCAACAGCGAAGAAATCCTCAAGCAGAAGAAGCAGAGCCTCAAAATCAATGTCCTGGGCGTCATTGGCGAGCAGAACAACAGCATTGCCCACCTGGCGGTACGCACCAGCCAGGAGGTGATGGACCAGCGCATCGACGAACTGTTTTTCATCTCCTTCGTCCAGGACAAGGAAAACAAGGGCCGGTGGCTGATCGCCCCTGACATGTCGCGGCCCGTGACCACCCCGTTGAAGCCTGTAGACGGCGAACCGACGGCCAAGGCCGAAGCCTCGGAACCTTCCGAAAAGAAGTCGGCCGAGAAAAAGTCGGCCAAAAAATAGCCCCGGTGCGAACCGCTGCACTGGAGGCTGCATGAATCTTGTCCGCCCATTGCCGGCAGTGCTGGCGCTCACGCTGGGATCCTGCAGTGGTCCACCAGCCCTTAAGCCGTTACCGGTGCCTCCCGCCCTGCCGCAGCAGGCAGCGCCCAGCCCCCGGAAACCCGCCGCAACCGCGGAATCCGCTCCCGGAAACCCTCAGGCAAGCCCGAACCAAGAGCGCGAGGAGCGCGGCGAGTATCGCAGCGGGTTTGACATCGGCAGTCGTGATGCCGCCTACGGCTACCCCAGCGACCCCAGCCGCGCGTTTGAGCGTTTCGGCCACGACCTCGAAACCCCTTTCCAAGATGGCTATGCCGATGGCTACGCCCGCCGCGCGCCAAGGTACTGAGGGGCGCTTCCTCGAAAGGTCACACTTCTTTCAATCGTTCATTGCCAGCTCCACGAGCCCTCCTTTATGATGGCTCCCTTTTCCAACCTGTTCATCCCATGCCTTCCATCGCAGCCCCTTCGGTTCCTGCCAAAAAGCTTCGCAACGCCGTCATCCGCCTCGCCGGCAATTCCCAGGATGGCATTCAATCCATCGGCGGCATCCTTGCCCGGCTCGCGGGCCGCACCGCACAGGAGGTGATGACGTACATGACCATTCCGTCCACCATCAGTGGCGGTCCGTCGATTTTCCAGGTCCACCTGGGCAGCGGCAAGGTGCTCACGGCGGGTGACGAGGCCGACGTGCTGGTCGCCTTCTACCAGCACAGCTACAACGATCATCTCAGCTCCGTGCGCCAGGGCGGCATCTGCATTTACGACAGCGGCGAAGTCACCGAATTGAGGCACGAGCGCGGTATCACCCATGTCGGCGTGCCCTTCACGGCAGCGACCATCGAAGCCACCGGCGGCTCGGCCCGCGATCGCGGCAAGAACATTCTGGTGCTCGGCCTGCTGTGCGCCGCCTTCGACCTCGACAAGGAAAAGCTCACCACCATTCTGGCACGCCAGTTCGGCAAAAAAGACGAAAGCGTGCTGCGCAACGCCATGCTCGCCTTCGATGCCGGATTTGCGTTCCAGGTCGGCGACCTGGAAAAATTCGCGTTCGAGCCGGGCGAAGCCGGCACCACCAGCCACCGCATCAGTTCCGATGGCAACACGATGCTCACGCTCGGCCTGCTTGCCGCGGGCGTGCGTTACGGAGCAGCCTACCCGATCACGCCGTGGTCCTCCATCATGGAAATGATGCGCGCGGAACTGCCCAAGTATGGCGGCATCTTTGTCCAGGCGGAAGACGAACTCGCGGCCATCACCATGGCCATCGGCGCAGCCTTTTCCGGGCACCTCTCCATGACCGGCTCCAGCGGACCCGGCCTGAGCCTGAAGATGGAAGCGCTGGGCTATGCATGCATGGCGGAACTGCCTCTCATTGTGGTCAACGTGCAGCGCGGCGGCCCCTCCACCGGCCTTCCCACCAGCATGGAGCAAAGCGACCTGCTGCAGGCCATCTACGGCAGCCATGGCGACGCGCCACGCATCGTGCTGGCACCTTCGGACGTGGAAGACTGCTTCTACACCGGCCTGGAGGCCTGCAAGCTGGCCCGAGAATACAGCTGCCCGGTCATCATTCTGAGCGACCAGGCCATCAGCAGCCGCATCGAAGCCTTCGATGAGCCGGATCTGGACAAGCATTGGGTCGATCCAGTGCTCGACATCGCCCCGCGTGAGGAGGATTTCAGGCCCTACCCGCTCAACAAGGTCACCAGGCACGCGCCTCCCGGCAGCAAGATGCTCAGCGGCAAATACCCCATCGTCACCGGCTTGGAACACGATGAGTGGGGCCACCCCAGCGGCAGCCCCAAGATGCACACGGCGATGACCGCCAAGCGCCGCAACAAGCTCGTCGCACTGTCCCACAAGCTTCCCAATCCCACGATCCACGGCGATCAGGAAGGCGACGTCCTGCTCGTCGGCTGGGGCAGCAGCGGTGGCCCGATCAAGGAAAGCGTGGACCGCCTGCGCGCCGAGGGCCACAAGGCCGGCTGCATGGTCATCCGCCACATCCACCCGCTGCCTGCCGCACTCAACGAAGCCTTCACGAAGTATAAAAAAGTCGTGGTCGTCGAGATCAATGATTCCGGCATGTATGGTTTCGGCCAGCTCGCCATGCTCCTGCGCGCCGCCTTCGCTAATCCCGCGATCCGCTCCGTGTGCAAGACCGACGGCCTCGCCTACCGCATCCGCGAAATCATCACGGGTGTCGAGAAGGTCATGTCCGAGGACTGATTCCCTTTTCACTTTTCACTTATCCCTTTTCACTGCCGTTTTCCCCCATGCCCATCCATCCCCTCTTCGATCTCACTGGCAAATCAGCCCTCGTCACCGGAGGCAGCAAGGGGCTTGGCAAAGCCATGGCGCGCGCGTTTGCCGAAGCCGGTGCCGACGTGTTCATCTCGAGCCGTCACGCCGATGAGCTCAGCGCCGCCGCCAAAGAAATCGGCGAGGGCTTGAACGTCCGCGTCGAGTGGATGGTGGCGGACATGATCGACCGCGCACAGGTCAAGGGACTGGCCGATGAAGCAGTGAAGCGCCTGGGCAAGATCGACATCCTCGTGAACAACGCCGGCAGCAACCAGCCGCAGGCCATTGATGAAATCACTGACGAAGCCTGGGATCGCATTGTGGAACTTGACCTTACCAGCTGCATGGCCCTCACCCGTTATCTGGTGCCGGCCATGAAGGAGCGCATGTGGGGCCGCGTGATCCACATCTCCTCCGTGCTCGGCGTGGGCTCCAAGGAGAAGCGCAACGTGTACTCCGCCTGCAAGGCCGGCCTCATCGGCCTGGCCAAGGCGAGCGCCATTGACCTTGGCACCTTCAACATCACGGTGAACTGCCTGTGCCCCGGCCCCTTCCTCACGGATCTGCCCGGCACCCTGCTGAGCCCCGCTGAAAAAGAGGCCTTCGCCACCCGCACCGCCCTCAAGCGCTGGGGCCACCCCCGCGAACTGGCCGGCCCCGCCCTGATGCTCGCCAGCGACGCCGGCAGCTACATCACCGGCGAGGCCCTCATCGTCGATGGTGGCGCGTTTGCGCGGGCGTTGTAGAACGATCCTCGTTCCCGCCCCATAGGTCCTATTCGTCCTATAGGACCTATCCCGCTTCGGAGCCCACCGCTCTGCTCAGCCCCCAAAAAAGAAAAGCACCCCGGCCGAAGCCAGGGTGCTTTTGATATCCCCACCTGTGCCGTCGGGGCCGAGGGCTCACGTATCCCCTCTCTTTCGAGGTGGGGACCCGCATGATGGAACCGTGTCTTCCAGTGAAGGCATGACACTTTTTGCTCCAGTGCGCAGTCCCCGGGTAATATTATCGGGCCGGGCCGCTTGAAACCCACATGACGAACACCGCAGGAAAGGAATGGCGGGCGGCATCTGATGCCGTCACGCGAAAGGCTTTGTCAAAGAAGCGCGAAGATCCTCGTGACCCTCGCGAATAATGGCGATGCTAGCAGGCGCGGCGCGCGGCGGCAAGCAAGGAACGCAAAACTTGCTCCCACCCCGTTCAGACCCTCCCAAAATAGGTCGCATAGGTCCTATAGGACCTATTCTGGAGCACTCGGAGAGGATCGCCATCCACCCCGAAAAAGGCCGGCCAAATTCCGCCCAAAATCCGCGCCCTTCCCCGCTCCAAACAGACCCTCCCAAACTGGCCGTTTCAGCCCCGCTAAAACAGGCCTCGAAATCTGTCTGGAACACTAGAAAAGTCTTGGCTTGGAGCGCGTCCTCTCTATTCTTATTTTCTCCCCTCCCGGCACCCCGTTTTGCCCCAGTCAAAAGTGCCTTCGCTGCGGTCGCAAAACCGCCCGTTCGGGAAAGGAAATCCAGGACCAGAATCAGCTCCCTATGACGCAAGAGCAAATCGACGACAACGCCGCCTTCACCGCCGTGGCCAGTGACCAGGCCTATGGTGCCGACCAGATCCAAAAGCTGGAGGGCCTTGAAGCCGTCCGCCTGCGACCCGGCATGTACATCGGCGACCCCGATGAGCGCGGCCTCCACCACTGTGTTTTCGAAGTCGTGGACAACTCCATTGACGAGCACCTCGCGGGCTACTGCAAAAACGTCTGGATCACCATCCACACCGACGGCTCCATCTCCATCCAGGACGACGGCCGCGGCATTCCCGTGGAAATGCACAAAGTGGCCAAAATCCCCACCGTGGAACTGGTCCTCACCAGCCTTCATGCCGGCGGTAAATTCGGCGACGGCGCGTATGAGTTCTCCGGCGGCCTGCACGGCGTGGGCGCGAAGTGCACCAACGCCCTCTCCGACTGGTTCAAGTGCGAGGTCTTCCGCGACGGCAAAATCTATGCCATCGGCTTCGAGCGCGGCAAGACCACCGAACCGCTCACCGTGCTGGGCGATCTGGATGACCCCAACGCCACCGGCACGAAGATCTCCTTCTTCCCCGACGCCACGATCTTCACGATCACCACGACTTTCAATTTTGAGCGCCTTCTGGTGCGCCTGCGCGAGCTGGCCTTCCTGAACCCGGGCATCAAGATCACCCTCTCCGACGAACGCACCGAATCCCTGCGCCAGGACGTGCTGTTCTACAGCGAAGGCGTGAAGCAGTTCGTGCGCGAGATGGGCGCGGACAAGGACAAGATCCATCCCGAGCCCATCGCACTTGCCGGCAGGCGCGAAGTGCTCATCGACGACAAGAAAAAATTCATCCTGGTGGACTGCGTCCTGCAGTGGAACAAGGGACTCAACGAGCAGACCCTGTGCTTTGCCAACGCCATCCCCAACCCCGATGGCGGCACGCACTACAGCGGCCTCAAGGCGGCGCTCACCAAGACCGTCAAAGCCTACATCAACGCCAATCCCAAGAGCTTCAAGGACAAGCTGCCGGACATCGAGAGCGACGACTGCCGCGAGGGCCTCATCTGCGTGCTCAGCGTCAAGCTGCCCAACCCGCGTTTCAATTCCCAGACCAAGGTCAAACTCGTCAACGGCGAGGTTGAGGGCGTGGTCAATTCCATCATCTACGAAGGGCTGATGCGTTTCTTTGATGAGAATCCCGAAACGTCGGTGACCGTCATCAACAACATCATCATCGCCGCCCGGTCGCGCGAAGCCGCCCGCAAGGCGCGAGAAGCGATCCGCAAGGACGCCATGAGCAGCGGCGGCCTGCCCGGCAAGCTGGCCGACTGCTCCGAGCGCGACCCCGCCAAGACCGAGCTTTTCATCGTCGAAGGTGACTCCGCCGGTGGCTCCGCCAAGATGGGCCGCAACCGCCACAACCAGGCCATCCTGCCCCTGCGCGGCAAGCTCATCAACACCGAGAAGGCCCGGCTCGAGAAGGTGCTGCAGAACAAGGAAGTCCAGACCATGATCACCGCCATCGGCACCGGCATCGGTGGCGACAGCGAGGTGGAAGGCTCCTTCAACATCGACAAGCTGCGCTACCACAAGATCGTCATCATGACCGATGCCGACGTCGATGGCTCGCACATCCGCACGCTCCTGCTCACCTTCTTCTTCCGCCAGATGCCGGAACTCGTGAAGCGCGGCCACATCTATGTCGCCCAGCCGCCGCTCTACCAGGTCACCCGCAAAAAGCGCGAAGAGTATGTGCAGAGCGACGCCGAAATGGACGCCATGCTGCTCGAAATGGGCTCGGGCGAAATCAGTCTGCGCAACATCGCCGATGGCAGCATCGTCGCCGACGAACGCCTGAAGGCGATCCTCGACCTGCTCGTGCCGGTGGCCAAGTTTGCCGACATCATCCGCCGTCACGGCGGCGACTTTGAAGCCTATCTCCAGGCCCGCGATGAAGCCACCGCCAACCTGCCGCATTATCTCGTGATGATCCGCGATGGCAACGAGGTGGCCGTCCACTACTTCGTGACCAACGAACAGCTCGCCGCTTTCGCCCGCGACAACACCGACCTGCATCTCTTCACCAAGCCTGATGCCGCCGCCGAGCCCAACGGCGTCGCAGCCGCACCGAAAGTGCATCGCCGCGCCCGCCTGATCGAGATTCACGAGGCCCACGGCATGAAGCGCCGCTTCCAGCAGCTCGATGAACTCGGCCTGCACGTCGATCATTTCAGCAGCCAGGACAAACCCCTGTTCGAAGTCATCGAAGGCGAGGGCGACCACGCCAAGGTCCACCCCGTCTTCAGCATCCCCGGCATCCTCGACAAGGTCATGGAAATCGGCAAACGCGGCATGGAAATCAAGCGCTTCAAGGGCTTGGGTGAAATGAACGCCAAGCAGCTCTTCGAGACCACCATGGACCCGAACAAGCGCACCATGCTGCAAATCCAGCTCGATGAATCCAACGCCATCGAAGCCGAACGCATCTTCACGATCCTCATGGGCGATGTCGTCGAGCCCCGGAAGCACTTCATCGAAGAGAACGCGCTCAATGTGCGCAACCTGGATGTGTAAATCACTACTCTGACCTGTCCGTATCCGTATGGTACTGCCACATTCCATTGCCAATCTTGGCGCGCCTAAAAACGCGACGCCAGAGATCATGGCGGGTCTGCGTGCAGAAAAGGCGAGGCAGGCCGCACTCATCGAAGAGCGGGAACATCAGCGACTCTCTTCGCTTGCTGATTATGTTGAAGCACACCCCGAGGCCATCACCCAGGCCTCTGCCTACGTGGCTCAATTCCTGGACAGCCATGGGCATGTGCGTCTTCACTGGGCTCTCAAGAAATGGCAGGAGATCCTTGCTGCGTGGTCGCCAAGCCAGATAGCAAATCTCCTCCGCGACAAAGGCGAAGAAACGCGCTCCTTGCGTGAAACCTCGCCCTTCGCGCGACCTTCCTCAGGCAGGTCCTGAATCCTATCGAATCCCCATGGGCCAAGAAATCCCCAATCCGAGACCGTTGGGTCACGATGACCTTCTCGCAGCTGTGAGAGAGGCGGCTGAGGTCTATGGGGAGCGCATGTTTATCGTCGTGGGCCGGGGGTCCCTGTCAATCTCGCTGCCCCTGTCGGCGGCTTCATTGCGGATGACTGCCGACATCGACTTATTCGCCCCATTCCGACCTGATCGTGTCAGCGCGTGGGCCGAGGCGGACAGGCTTGTATCCGTAGAATCTGAGTTCTTTGTCAAACACGGTTTTTACATTGAACGCGTTGGAGAGTGGACGCTCATGAGCCAGCCTCCTGGCTGGCAGGACCGTGCCATCGCACTTAAAGTGGATGACATTGACGTGCTGGTTCTTCACGCCCTCGACCTTGCCTATAACAAGCTTGAAGCAGGCCGCCGAAAGGATCTCGAGTTCATGCGCGAGGGCCTGGATTGCGGCGCCTACAAGCTCGACGAAGTTAAGACTTTCGTCGCTGATCATGCTCCGGACGAGGTGACTCGCGAACTCATTTTGAAGAACCTTGAGGAGGCGGCGACATGAAGACGTTGTGCCCTGACAACCTGCGCTCAACCCTGCTGACGATCACGGCGATCCTTGGGCTTGCCGGAATCGCGCAAGGAGAACCAATCGGGCAATGGCCCGGTTATCCTGAACAACAGATGGAGGCGGGAATGCTCTATCGAGTCACGCCGAAATCGATGCCGGTGTTGTTCGTATCAATGAAGCCAAAGCCTTCGATGAAAGATGTGCTCGGTCGCGACTATGACGGGGTCGAGCGATTTTGGTTAGTGGCAGCAGATCGACATCATGTTTTGCAAGAAATTCCAGGAAGTCCAGGTTGCCGCGCGGAAGACGTACAGATCGGAGACTTCAATTTCGACAGCTACACCGACTTTCGTCTCTACGACAAGGAAGAGAGCGGCAAGGGCTGCAGAATGTATCACCACTTCCTCTTTAACCCTCAGGCCAGTCGGTTTGAGCCATCCACGCATCTCGATAAGCTCTGCGGTGTCCACTTCGATCACCAGACAAAGCAGGTCATCGGAACCCAAAGTATGGGTGGCGGCATCCATAGCTACAGCTGGTATCGCTGGGTCAAAAGTAAGCTTGAGTTGATACGGGAAGCCACCTCCAATCGAACCGAAGCAGGCCGGATGTATACCGACATTACGGTCCGTCTTCCCAGCGGCAAGCTCCGCAAAACCCGCCATTACGTTGACGAAGAAGGCTAACAACCTGCTGTTTTACCGCCCCCTACCCTCCCCTTTCCCCGCTGTCCCATGCAAGATCCCACCATCCGCACCATCTCAGTCGCTGACGAGGTCAAAAACTCGTTCCTTGACTACTCGATGTCCGTCATCATTTCGCGCGCGCTGCCCGATGTGCGCGACGGATTGAAGCCGTCGCAACGGCGCATCCTCTACGCGATGCATGAGCTGGGCCTGTATCCGCCGAAAAAGCAGATGAAGTGCGCGAAGATTTGCGGCGACACTTCCGGTAACTACCATCCGCATGGTGAAGCCGTGATCTATCCCACGCTGGTGCACATGGGCCAGCCCTGGGCCATGCGCGAGACGCTGATCGACCCCCAGGGGAACTTCGGTTCCGTGGAAGGCGACCCCCCGGCAGCCATGCGTTACACGGAAGCCCGCATGACGCCGCTGGGCGGCACGCTCATGTCCGACATGGAGAAGGACACGGTCGATTTCGTGCCCAACTACGATGAGCGTCTCACCGAGCCCACGGTGTTTCCTGCCGCCTTCCCGAACCTGCTCGTCAACGGCGGCACCGGCATCGCGGTGGGCATGGCGACGAACATGCCGCCCCACAACCTCGGCGAAATCGTCGATGGCGTGTGCGCTCAGGTGGACAACCCGCAGATCACCGTCAGCGAGCTGATGCAGTTCATCAAGGGCCCGGACTTCCCCACGGCTTGTACCATCCACGGCGTCGGCGGCATCCAGGAGTACATGGAAACCGGCCACGGCAGCGTGCGCGTGCGCGGCAGGGCGGAGATCGTGGACAACAACGGCCGCGAGCAGATCATCATCACCGAGATCCCGTACAACGTGAACCGCGCGGAGCTGGTGAAACGCATCGCGGAACTGGCCAACGAGAAGATCATCACTGACATCTCCGGTGTGCGCGATGAATCCGATGAGAACACCCGCGTGGTGGTCGATTTGAAGCGCGATGCGCGGCCCCAGGTGGTGCTGAACAACCTCTACAAGTTCACCGCTCTGGAGAGCAGTTTCAGCATCCACATGCTTGCCATCGATGGCGGGCGGCCCCGCGTGCTGAGCATCAAGGACGCCATCGCCTGCTACATCGAGCATCGCCGCGAAGTCATCATCCGCCGCACGCGCTTCCTCTTGAAGAAGGCAGAGCAGCAGGCCGAAAAACTCGAAGCCTACCTGCTTGCGCTCGGTCATCTCGACGACTTCATCAAGATTATCCGCGACAGCCGCAACCGCGACGAAGCGCGCGCCGGGCTCAAGGCCTACCACTTCACCACCGCCACGGCGGAGCGCCTGGGCATCCTCATCCGCGGCCAGCCCAGCATCGTCGGCGAGCGCTACATCTTCACCGATTTGCAGGTCGATCAGATCCTGGAACTGCGTCTGTACCAGCTCACCGGCATGGAGCGGGACAAGATCAAGGCCGACTACGACGAACTGCTCTCGACCATCACCGATCTGATGGACATCCTGGCCAAGGAGTCGCGCGTGCTCACCATCATCAAGGACGAGCTGCACGCGATCAAGGCCAAGCACGGCAACGGCCGGCTCACCCGCATCGACGCCATGGGCGGCGGCATCGAAACCATCGACCTGATCCCCAACGACGCGAACATCGTCACCCTCACGCACTTCGGTTACGTCAAGCGCACGCTGACCACCGAGTACCGCCTGCAAGCCCGCGGCGGCAAGGGATTGAAGGGCATGGAGGCACGCGAAGCGGCCACGAAGGAGGACAAGAACGACTTCGTCGAGACCCTCTTCAGCGCCAACATGCATGATTTCCTGCTGTTCTTCACCAACACCGGCCGGGTGTACGTGGAGCGCGTGTATCAGCTGCCTGAGGCCCCGCGCACAGGCCGCGGTCGCAGCATCAAGAACGTGCTCAACCTGCGCCCCGAGGAGAAGATCAACAGCGTTCTGCGCCTGGAGGCACAAGGCGTGGAAGACGACGCCATGTGGAGCCCGGACAAGTTCGTGCTCTTCGCCACCAAGGACGGCACGGTGAAGAAGACCCCGCTTGAGGCCTTCAAGAACTACCGCAAGGACGGCATCATCGCGATCAACATCGAGGAGGGCAACGACCTCGTCGATGTGGTGCTCACCAATGGCAGCAGCCAGATCTGCCTCGTCACCAACGGTGGCATGTGCGTGCGCTGCGAAGAGACCGACATCCGCCCCATGGGCCGCGGTGCCTCAGGCGTGTACGGCATCCGTCCGGATGAAGGCGACTACCTGGTGGCCCTGACCGCCGTGGAGCCTGATACGCAACTGCTGGTGGTCTCGGAAAAGGGACTCGGCAAGCGCACCCAGTTTGACGAGTACCGCCTTACCAACCGCGGCACCAAAGGCGTCAAGACCATCGACATCACGGAGAAGACCGGCAAGGTCGTCACCGCCATGGCCGTGCGCGACACGGATGAACTCATGCTCATCACCAGCAAGGGCCAGAACGTCCGCATCAAGGTCGGCGGCGACAAGGGTATCCGCGAAACCGGGCGCGTGGCGCAGGGTGTGAAGCTCATGGACCTCAAAAAAGACGAAACCATCCAGGATGTCGCCACGGTGGTGTCCGAGCCTGATGAGGAAGTCGTCGAAGAAGATGCTGAAGTGGTTGTCGAAGGCAGTGTGGAAGCTGCCATCGAGGCGGTGGAAGGCACCGCCGAGGCTGCCGATGAAGACAGCGCTGAGTAAACCGTAAGTGAATTGTTAAACAAGAAGGGCACGTCCGCGAGGGCGTGCCTTTTTTGCTATCGGAAGGTGCTATGAATGTCGCGAAGCGTCGTGGAACCGTAGCGAAGCAGAGATAGCCAGCCGTAGGCTGCCCGAAGGGTGAGCGAAGCGAGGCAATGCGAGGCAATGCGAGCAGCTTGCTGCCGGCACAAAATTCGTTCATGCCCCGATCTCTTCGCTGCGAACTATCCGCCGCTCCCGCAGCAAGCTGCGTATCCCAAAGCGGCGGCAAGCCGCACGCAGAACCGCTCCGGAGATGCCGGGCGCCCAGCGAGTCGCGTAGCGTCCTGGAATGCGCGCAGCTTGCTGCCGCTTTCGGTCATGGCAGCTTGCTGCCGGCACAAAATTCGTTCATGCCCCGATCTCTTCGCTGCGAACTATCCGCCGCTCCCGCAGCAAGCTGCGTATCCCAAAGCGGCAGCAAGCTGCACGCACTCCACGACGCTTCGCGCACAGATATGTCAACAGACCGTTCTACAGGGTCAATGGTCAAGCGAACCCTCGCTTCACTCCGCCACCAGCACCAGGGAGGTGTTGATCCCGCTGAAGCCCAGCGAGTTGCTCAGCACCTTGCGCATCACCTTCTCCTGAGCCTGTTGCGGCACCAGATTGAAGCCCAGGCAAGCGGGGTCAATGTCATCCAAATGAAGCGTCGGCGGCACCCAGGAATGTTCCATCGCCAGCAGACAGGCCGCGGTCTCCAGCGCGCCGGCGGCACCCAGGGTGTGGCCGACAAAGGGCTTGATGCCGGAGATCGGGGTGCGCCTGGCATGATCACCAAACACAGCCGCGATGTGTTTCAGCTCATTCGAGTCATTGGCCGGCGTTCCGGACGCGTGGCTGTTGATGTAATCGATGGCTCCGGCATTCACCCGCGCATCCTCCAATGCCAGGCGCATGGCGGCCTGCAACGCCACGCCTGTCGGCTCAGGGCTGCTCATGTGGTAGGCGTCGTTGGTCAGCCCATAGCCCGCGATCTCGGCAAGAATCCGGGCGTTGCGCCGCCGGGCGTGGGCCAGGCTTTCGACCACGAACAGCGCCGCCCCCTCGCCGATGATGAAGCCATCACGATGCCTATGATAAGGGCGGTAAAGGCCGCCCCGCGCCATGGTATGGATCTTGTCGAAGGCGGCAAAAATCAGCGGCGACAGGGGCGTTTCAGCCGCTCCGGCGATGACCACATCCGCCGAACCGTACTGGATCAGGCGCAGCGCATCCCCCAGCGCGGCGTTGCCCGCCGCACAGGTGTTGGCATTGGTCACGCCCGGGCCTTGCAGCCCGAATTCGATGGCCAGATTGCCCTGGGCGCTGCCGCCAAAGCACTGCACGCCGAGCGAGGGCTGGATGCCTTTAACGCCGTGTGCCATGAACACGCCGTGCTGTGCCTCCCCATGGGCAAAGCCGCCCACCGCGCTGCCCAGGCTGATGCCGGCCCGCAGGCTCGGGTTCTCGTGGGACAGTTCAATCCCCGCGTCCGCAATCGCCAGATGGGCGGCCACGCACGCAAACTGGGAGAACCGGTCCATGCGCTTCAGCCGGTGCGGCGCAATCCACTGGCGGGGCTGCCAATCATCAATCCAGGCCGCATGCTTCGCCCTGAAATCGGCGGTGTCGAACAGCGTCAGCTCACGAATCGGGCTGCGCTGTGCCTGCAGCCCGGCCCAGAACGCCGCCTTGCCAATGCCGAGCGCCGACACCACGCCGATGCCGGTAATGACGGCGCGGCGGGCATCCGATGATGAGGACTCGAAGCTCACGCCTTGAATATCACGAACTTCCGGCACACGAAATTCACCAAGAAGGAGGTCATGATGAAGGCCGTCGTGGCCAGGGATGAATCGGTATGAAACCGCGCCACCAGGTAGTCCACCAGCCATAGGCCCGGGAAAAAACCAATCGCCGCCACCAGACAGAATGAGAAGATCTCCATACCCCTGCTGAGCCTGCCCGGCCTGAAGACAAATTTCACATTCAAGAGGTACCCGACGATGGCGCTGAAGGGAAAAGCGATGGTGTTGTTGAGCACCAGGTTGTGCTTGCGCACAACCTCATCCAGCACCTGCCCGCGGATGATCATGCCTTTGGCCGCCGGAAAAATCGTCTGTGAAAGGGCGAACACGATGACCACCAGAGTCAGCGTCGCCAACCCGCCGCAGAAGGCATACTTGAGGAACTGAATGGTCGGGTGGGCATCATGCGATTTGACGCGATGAAAGATGGTTTTGAAATCGTTCTCGCGCACGAACTGCGAGGCACTGGCTATCAGGGAAAGCATGGGGGTGGGTACGGTGCGAAGAAAGCCGGAGAACTCAAGGAGTTAGTGGGAGGGGGGGAAGTGATGGAGTACTGGAGTGATGGAGCGCTAGAAATTTGACCGCAAAGATCGCAGAGGGTGGCCTGGGGCTGGTGCAATGCGGGGGGAGTGGTGGAGTGATGGAGTGCCCAGAAGGATGTGCAGATTGGATGGCACGGCTCAAGCTTTGCAGACGTATGGTCTCAAACCCCTCGCCGCCCCTGCTTCTCATCGACTCTCCCCACCCACCACTTTTGACTTCCCACTTCCCACTTCCCACTTCCCACTGAGCACTTCCGCACTTCCGCACTTCCCCTCCCCTTCCCCGCCTCTTGCTTTCCATCCAACTCCGGCACAGAGTCCTTCCATGCTGCTGATCATCGACAACTACGACTCGTTCACCTACAACCTCGTGCAATACTTTGGCGAGATGGGTGCGGTCATGGAGATTCGTCGCAACGATCAGATCACGCTGGACGAGATTGCCCGCCTGAACCCGACGGGCATCTGCATTTCACCGGGGCCATGCACGCCCAAGGAGGCGGGCATCAGCACCGGGGTGATTGAACGGTTCGGGAAAAATACTCCGATCCTGGGGGTCTGCCTGGGGCACCAGTGCATCGGCCACGTGTTTGGCGGCGAAGTGGTGCGTGCCGGGCGGCTCATGCACGGAAAAACGTCCATGATCAAGCACACAGGCGTATCTGTCTTCAAGGGATTGCCGTCACCGTTTGAGGCGACCCGCTATCATTCCCTTATTGTGAAACGAGACACCCTCCCTGAATGCCTTGAAATCACCGCGGTTGCGTCGGATGACGAGAGTGAAATCATGGGGCTGCGCCACAAGGAACTGCCGATCCACGGGGTGCAGTTTCACCCGGAATCCATCCTCACGGTTGAGGGGAAGCGCTTGTTGAAGAATTTCCTGGAACTCTCGCCATAACACCCGTTAAGTCACCATTATTGTGAGTGCGCACACCCTGCGCTTCTTCACCCCACCAAATGTCACGACTCACCGCCATTCGCGAAGCGCTTGATCAGTCCCCCTGCAATACCTCTTTGTTGCAACTTTACGGGCATGCCTGTCTTGAGGAACTCCAGCTCGATGAGGCGCGTGATGCGTTTGACCGGGTGCTGGCCATCGACCCCGGCCAGTGCGATGCCCACCTGGGCATTGCCCGTGTGCTGCTGATGCAGGGTGATTCCTCAGGTGCCGCCGTGCGTGCGGAACGGGTGTTGCAGAGCGATCCCGGCAACGCCCCGGCGCACCTGCTGCTCAGCCGCGTGTTCCTCAGCGAAGGTGACCGCATCCGTGCGATGGAGCATTTTGAGAAGGCCGTGCGCAGCGATGCCGCGGTGAGCGATGTGTCGCTGGAACAAGAACTGGGCCGCGGTGCAGGCGAAGCGCGCAAGAACATTGCCGCACCCAATCCCGCTGAACCCGTGTTCTCCGATCCGTTTTCCAACACAGAGTTCCCGCCTGACCCCTTTGACGACCCCTTCGTCGATGATGCCGCCGAAGACTGGCGTCCCGAAACCTTCTTTGCCCCTGGCGATCCCGAGCGCAACCGCGTCAATTTCGAGGCCGTGGGCGGCATGGAGGAACTCAAGGAAGAGATCCGCCTGAAGATCGTCTATCCCCTGCAGCATCCGGAACTCTACAAGGCTTACGGTCGCAAGGCGGGCGGCGGCATCCTCATCTTCGGCCCCCCGGGCTGCGGCAAGACTCTCATGCTCCGCGCCGTCGCTGGCGAAGTGGGCTGCAATTACTTTGCCATCGGTCTGCACGAGATCTTCGATCCCTATTTCGGCAGCAGCGAGCGCAACCTGCATCAGGTCTTTGAGACCGCGCGGGCGAACTCCCCCTGCGTGCTGGTCTTCGATGAGCTCGATTCGCTCGCGGTGGACCGCCGCCACCTGCGCGAAAGCCAGATGCGCAACCTGGTGAACCAGTTCCTGTTTGAGCTCGACGGCCTGCGTTCCGACAATTCGCGCATCCTCGTCATCGGCGCCACCAATGCGCCATGGCAGCTTGATCCCGCGTTCCGCCGGCCCGGCCGCTTTGACCAGACCATCTTCGTTCCCCCGCCCGACTACCCTGCCCGCGCTCAAATCATCGAGCTGCTGGCCAAGGACAAGCCGATTGCGCAGCTCAATGTGGATGCGCTCGCCAAGGTGACCAAAGGATTCACTGGTGCCGACTTGAAATGGGTGTTTGATCGCGGGGCCGAGCTGGCCTTGTCCGAGGCCGTTCACACGGGCCGGCCGGTGCCCATCAGCATGGAGCTGCTGCTTCAGGTGGCGAACCTGCATCGCCCCTCCAGTGGCGAGTGGTTCGAAGGCTTGCGCCCCCATGTGCAGGAAGCTTCCCAGGACAGCCTGTACACGGACGTGCGCAAGTTCCTCAGCGCCCCGACTTCGCTGTAAAACGAAGCCTCAGACATCCTGACATCACCAGGATACAACGTTACACTCAAGAGGTATTCCCGCAGATTCAGAATCCCCAATCTGTGGGTTGCCTGAATCTGCGGGAAAGCGGATCACTCACTTTCCTGCGAGCCACGGAAATTCCTCGCCTGATCAGGATGGCTGAGCCTACTGCCCGCCCTTGTACATCCGCCCGAGCACCTCGTCCAGATTGACCGGAGTCACCGCTTCTGGCTCGCGTTCCGTGCGGGAGGGCGGCTCAAAGTGCTTGTCAGCCGCGAACTTCTTGATGATTTCGAAGGCCGTCTCCATGGGCATAGGCTGGCGGATGGTCGCGTCGATCACGCTTTTGCGCAGCATATCCAGGCCACCATCCATGCCCACGATGAGCACGCGCTCGCGCATCTGCGCCGCGCTTAAAGCTTCGCTGGCCCCCTGGGCCATGACGTCATTGTGGGCAAACACGACATCGAACTCATGCTGCAGGCGCAGGGCCTCCTCCGTGCGTGCTTTGGCCGCTTCACGGGTCCAGCCTCCGGGTGCTTCATGCACCACCACGATGCCGGTCTCCGCCTTTAGCGCCTCATGAAACCCCTCGCTGCGGGCTTTCGCGGCGAATGAGGCGGCGTCGCCCAGCAAATGCACCACGCGCCCCGTCACCCGGGGTTTGTTTTCATCCGCGGCTTTGCGTTTGAGCGCCTCCACCACGAGCTGTCCCGCCTGCTGGCCCAGCTTCTTCTGGCTCACGAACACCACTGAAGTGCAGGCCCCCACGCCCAGTCGCTCATCAAGCCCGATCACCACGCTGCCATCGTTGCGGAAGGTTTCGGTGAGACCGGCGGTGACATGCACCTCCAGGGGGCTCACAATGAGGAATGCCGGGCGCTCCCCCAGAGCCTTGTTGAGCTGCCCAATCTGCACGCCCGCATCACCGGCCGCGTCGAGCGTCTTGAAACGATAGCCGTCGATCTGGAGCACTGCGGCCTGCATCAGCGTGGACTGAAGGCGCAAAAACGGATCCGCAAGGTTCGCAGCGCAGTACAGGATGAGCTTCTTCGTCGTGTCCTCAGCCGCTTTCTCTTCAGGCGTGGGCTGGGGAGCAGGAGCTTCCTCGGGCTTCTGCACGCTGTCCTTCTGCGCTTGCACGGCCCGCTCCACCCTGGCCACCTTTTCTTCCTCAGACTCCTCGCAGCCGGCAAGCAGGACAAGTCCGGAGGCAGGTAGCAGCTTCAAGAGCCGGCGGCGGTCAACGTTCATAAGTGGGGTGCTATTAAAGGCATGAACGCCTTGAGTCCACAAGCGCCGTCAATCACATTCCTGCGAGGCTTGTGTCCAGTGTTTCATCTGGACCTGTCCCAAGGTGGCCGCGCCGCCCTCAAAGCGTCTTCGTCTGCCCGCCGTCCATGTCGATCAGCGAGCCCTGGAAGAAGCGCCCGTGCTCGGAGACGATGAACGCCACCAAGCCCGCGATGTCGTCCGGCTCACCGATGCGCGCGACCTGCATCTCGCGCTGCAGAGCCGCCTCAGCGGCAGCGGCATCAAGCCCGTGCTGGGTGGCCGCTATTTGCAGGCGCACCTGGAGACGGTCCGTGCGCACCGGCCCAGGATTGATGGCATTGACCTGCACGCCATCACGGATGCCCAAGTCGGAGAGGGCCTTGGTGAGGGAGAGCAGGGCGGCATTGACCGAGCCGCCAATCGTGAACTCCGCTCCCGGGGTGCGGCCGCCCACCCCGGCGATGGTCACAACCGAGCCGCCACGCAGCTTGAGCTGCGGCCAGGCCGCGCGGATCAGCCGCATCGCGCCGAAGAACTTGAGTGCGTAACCGTCGCTCCATTCGTCGTCGGTGAGGCTGAGGAAATCGCCGCGTTTGGTGGCTCCAGCGTTATTGACCACGATGTCGAAGCCGCCGAAGGTATCCTGGGCAAGTTTCACCAGGCGCGCCGGTGCGTCCGGTTGACGCAGGTCCACCACCACGGCGGCGGCCGAACCGCCCGCAGCGACGATTTCCGCCACCGCCATGTCAAGCTGCTCACCGCTGCGCGCTGCGAGCATCACGCTTGCGCCCGCCTGCGCAAGCCGCATGGCAATGGCACGACCAATGCCGCGGCTGGCACCAGTGACAATGGCGACCTTGCCAGCAAGTAAAACAGGGGTGGGTGAATTCATGGGTTCCATTGCCATACGCTTCAGGCGCTGCCGGGGCAGCAGTGTCTGCAGTGAAACTTGCGCGACTATGATCGCCACCCACCAGGATTCATGCAGCGATTTACGAAGGGGTGCCGTTTCTGTGGCTGCACGCCGCGTCAGTGATCGTTGGAGTCAAGCGTTTACGCGATCACCCCTGAAACGTGGCCGTGCATGGCCTTGGGCTAAGGCATTGTCAGGAGCCGCTCCGGGGTGGTCGCATAAATGCTTGACTCCAACCTCTGCTGCCCAGCCATCTTGTGTTCTCCGCAACCCACCATCCAGGGTTGATGGCCCGGCCTGGATGGTCGATAGTTTTGCCCCCTTCAACGATCCACCCCTCTTTTCAACACGTTGCGCATCCTTCTCATCCAGCTCAAGCGCATAGGTGACTTCATCCTCACCGCGCCTGCAGTGGCGGCGTTGCGCCAGGCACACCCGGAGGCGGAAATCGTCGCCATCGTGCCGGCTAATGTGACAGGGCTGGCGCGCTGCATTCCGGGGCTGGACCGCGTGCTTCCCTATGGCGGCCGCATGCTGAACGCACCCGCATGGGCCAGCCTGCTGCTGGGTGAGTGGGATCTGTGCCTCGACTTCACCGGCACCGATCGCAGCGCCCTGATGGCCTGGCTTTCGCGTGCGAAACAGAGCGTGGGCTACGCGAAATTTGCCAGCTCCAGATGGCGGGCACGCGCCTACACGCAGTTGTGCGAGGCCTCCGTGCGCGACCTGCACACGGTGGACTTCCACCTCGCCCAGGTGGAGTGCGCCGCTCAGAAGGCCTTGGGTGAAACCGCCGCCGCCCTGCCCGCTCCCCTCGCCCGCCCCTCCGAAGGCTCCGCCTTCATGCGCGTGCCCGCTGCGTCATCCCATTTGCCGTTCGCCCGCAGCCATCTCCCCTTGGCCGTGATCCACATCGGCACCGCACGGGAAGAAAAATTCTGGGTCGACGAGTGCTGGGCGGAAATCATCGAACACCTCGCGAAAGCCCATCAGGTGGTGCTCACCGGCACCAATGCCGGGCTGGAACGCCCGCATCTGGACAGGCTTCGCGCCCTCCTGCAGGTGCCGGTCACCGATCTCACCGGCCGGCTCTCGCTGGTGCAGCTCGCCTCCCTCATCGAGCAGTGCGATCTTGCTCTCGGGGTGGACAGCATGGCGATGCATCTGGCGGCGATGTTCCAGCGCCCGCAGGTCGTGCTCTTCGGCCCCACCAACCCGTTTCACTGGCGGCCGCGGCATGAGCGGGCGCAGGTGGTCGCCGCCGGGCACGCCGAACCGCTCATGGAATTTGCGCCCAAGGCGAAAGGAGCGGATATGAACCTCATCTCGACGACCCAGGTGCTCAGTGCTATCAGTCGCGCCCTCACTCCTTCATAATGTCCAAACCCATCAAAGTCAGCCGCAAAGACATGGCCAAGCTCTCGACTGCCGAGACCATGTCCCTCGCCAAACAGACCTACGCCAAGCTGTTCCGCTACATCAAGCCTTACCGCGCCCGCTTCGTCCTGGGCATCGTCGTCAGCGTGCTCGCCGGCTTTTCCAATTTCCTTTTGATTCAGGGCATGAACGTCGTCTTCAGCGTGGTGCTGGAGAAGAACGAGAAGGTGGACCCCAATGCGGGCATGAAACACTTCATGGCACGGTTGAACGAAATGCCGGCCATCAACGAAGTGCCAGCCACCCTGCAATACCATCCGGTGGTGGAGGCCTCCCAAAAGATCGACAAGTTCAACATGGGCTTCTCAAAGAAGCACCCGTGGAATCCAGCGAAACTGCTGCCGGAAGCCTGGCGCGGCTCGGTCGGCCTGGTCATCGCCGCCTGCGTCCTGGTGCCGCTGATCTTCATGCTGCGCGGCGGCCTCACCTATCTGGCAAACTACCTCATGATGTGGGTGAGCACGCGCATCCTCTTTGACTTGCGCAATGACACCTACAAGGCGCTGCTGGCCCAGTCCCTGGGCTACTATTCGCGCGCCAAAGTCGGCAACCTGGTGCAAACGGTGTTCAACCAGGCGCGCGTGGCGCAGCAGAACCTGATGACGCTGTCGCAGGACGTCGTGCAACGTCCCGTCGCCATTGCGTCCATCCTCGCCGCCCTGCTGCACAGCGACTGGAAGTTCACGCTCTACTCGCTGGTGGTCTTCCCGCTGTGCATCCTGCCGGTCGTGGCGATCGGCCGCCGGGTGCGCAAAGCCGGTGCCCAGGAAGAGCAGGAGGCCGGGCAGATGATGGTGCAGATGACCGAGTGTTTCAACGGTATCCGCGTAGTGAAATCGCACGCCCGCGAAGCCTATGAGCTGAAGCGTTTCAGGGATAGCAACACCAAGATGAACAAGCTGTTCATGCGCTATGGCAAGGCCCTGGAACTGGTCGGCGTGCTGGTGGAAGTCGTCGCCTCCCTCGGCGTGGGCGTGGGGCTGTTCTATGCCTGGAGTTCGGGCATCGATGCCGCCAAGTTCATCACGCTGGTGGGCGGTCTCACCCAGATCTATCCGCATACCAAAGCCCTCAGCCGCATTCAGTTGGTGATGCAGAAGACCATCGTCGCCACCTCCAACATCTTCGCCACCCTGGAGGAGCCTCATGAAGTGGAGGATGCCCCCGATGCCAAGGTGCTGAAGCGCGCCCAGGGCCACCTGAGCTTCAAGAACGTGACCTTCGCCTACAAGACCGGTCACAAAGACCCGCGTCCCGCCGTGAACGGCATCAACCTTGAAATGCAGCCCGGCAAGTTCTATGCCTTCGTGGGCCCCACCGGCGCAGGCAAGAGCACCCTCTTCTCCCTGATCCAGCGCTTCTATGACATCGACGGCGGTTCCATCGAAATCGATGGTCTGGACGTACGCAAGGTCACCCAGGAATCACTGCGCAATCAGATCGGCGTGGTCAGCCAGGACGCCTTCCTGTTCCACGACACCATCCGCTTCAACATCCTCTATGGCCGCCTGAACGCGACCGAGGCCGAAATCATCGCCGCCGCCACCCAGGCTCACGTGCAAGACTTCGTGGCGGACAAGACGGACGGCTATGACACCCTGGTGGGCGACGGTGGCGGCAACCTCAGCGGCGGCCAGAAGCAACGCGTGACCATCGCCCGCGCCATCCTGCGCAACGCCCCCATCCTCCTGCTGGATGAAGCCACTTCCGCGCTAGACACCGAAACGGAGAAGATCATCCAGGAAGCCATCCAACAGCTCTCCAAAGGCAAGACCGTCATCGCCATCGCGCACCGCCTCTCCACCATTCTGGGTGCGGATCAGATCGTGGTCATGCAGAACGGCGGCATCGAATGCGTCGGCACCCACCAGGAGCTGCTGCAAAAGAGCGAGCTTTACCAGCGCCTGTACCAGCTGCAGTTCCAGGAATCCACTTCCTGGGGTGATGAGAGCGAATAGGCCCACGAATGCGCAGCCGTGTTCACGCTCATGGGCGGCTCATGGCGGCAGTTGATAATTGACGCGCACATGCCCGAAGCGATGCGTCTTCACGGGCAGGAAGGTCTGATCTTCGACAAACACGGCCTGATAGCCGCCTGAGGTCGCCATGACCTGGGGGGCGTTGTTGGAAGTCGTCCAGTGGATCAAGTCATCGCTGAATTCCACCAGGTAGGTGAGCCCCTGCGAGGCATCGGTCACCCGCTCAATGAACTCCACCCGCAGGCGCTGCTGCGTGCCGGTGCCGGTCAGATAAATGTGTGGCAGCCCGGTCTGCGTCAGCGTCCCGCCGGTCACCACCAGGGGGCCGGTATTGGCAATCGTGGGATCGGTGCCGAAAGCGAACTCTGCCAGATTGCGAATTCCGTCCCCGTCTGAATCGGCCGTCTGAGCGGCATTGGCCCCCGTGAAACCATAGGTGTAATTGAACTGGCCATAGGTGTCCACGGCACCGCTGTTGAGCACGGTGAAGGTATTGGTAAAGCTGCCCAGCGACGACATTTGATCCCAGCCAAACGAATCAGTTTTGCTCGGGTTCGAAGCGGCATTTTGCACCTCGAACCCCACCCAATAGGTGCCCGGCGCAAGGTAGCGTGGCAGAGTGACGGACACCGTATAGATGCCGTCGAGGTTGTAACCACTGGTGCGGTTGGCAACCGTAAGTGGTGAAGTGGCCACCTGCTGGCCGCTCGGAGCATAAACCCGAACGTAGCCCCCAAGGATATCGCTCGTCACGCTCATCTCAACGGTGAAAGCGGTGCTGGCGGTGGTGGTGCTCACATCCACGGAGGCCGGGGAAATTCCGGTCGAGATAATGCCGCTGATACCATTGGCGATCATCTCGTTGCCGCCCAACTGCACCGTCAATGACACCGCACCGCGTGCCGCCGCATTACGTCCCGCGACACTGATGAAGTACGAAGTGTCAGGCCGTCCTTCGAACCGGATACGGCTCACTTTGCCCTCGATGGCTTCATTGTTCACATGCACGAGCTGCAAAAGGTTGAGCGAAGGGCCGGTCCAAACGGCCAGCACGGTATCAATGGCGCTGCCCACGGTATTGATCTCGTACCAGTCTTCGGCCGCTGGATTGAAGACATACCAGAGGGTGGCCTGATAGTTCGAACTGGTATAGCCTGCCGGGATGGGCTCACCCGCCTCCAGGGTGGCCCCGACGTTGCTGCCAGTGACCGTGTTGCTGTCGAAGACTTCGATGCGATTGGCAAAGCTGTCGTTGGTATCAGCCAGGGCAAAGCCCGGAACGGCCAGTAGCAACAGAAGCAGGGCGCAACAACGAATCAAGGTGAGGGCGATGTGGATCACAGATGCATGCCAGATTGGGTGGCACACACTGTTATCCCATTACGGGACGGTGAGCAACATGCCAGTGTCGCCGTTGGTATAGGAGATCCACACCAAAATCTGGCCCGCTGCGTTCATGGAGACGACTTCATTGAGCCGGTCGCTGCTGGCGGTGCCGATCACGATGAAGGCCCCGACGGTCCTGGTGACTCCGTTGCCGGTGATCGTATCGCCCACCTTCAGCGCCAAGCTCAGCGCTCCGCCGCCTGCCGCCTGCTTCCAGATGCCGGTGGTGCCGCCGAGAGTGGTGGCACTGAAGGCCGCCTGGTTGCCGTCCCCGATGATCGGGTGATCAAAATTTACAAAGGTATCCGCAGTTCCTGGCGCGGCGTCTCCCGCCTTGGCGATCACGCCCAAGGTGCCGTTCGCATCGGTCACGATCGCGCGCGTCTCCACCGAAGCGCCGTCCAGCAGGCTCACCCGGAACGCCACCTTGCCGCTGGCATTGCTGAACGGGCTCCAGACACTATTCAGCTGACTGCCCCCCGGGATTCCTGGCAGGGCCGTGTCACCCGTCTTGGCAATGGCAACCAGCCCACCCGGCGTGGCCGGATCGCCCGACCACACGCCCTGTCCAGTGGTGGTCATGAAGGCACGAAACGCTATGTGACCGCCGCCGCTGGCCAGCGAGGGCCGCTCAAACCCGGTAAACGTGTCCACAAGCCCTGGCGTCGCTTCGCCGGTGCGCGCCACCGCACTCAGCGTGCCGGCAACGTTATCGTACCAGATTCCCGAACGACCATCCACCAAGTAGGCAAGGAAGGCCACATCCCCGGCCCCATCCATGCGCGGGTCATTGCTGTTGCCGTACATCGTGTCGAACGTCCCGCCCGTTGCCGCGCCGATGCCGGGGGCCGCATCTCCCTGCGTCGCCAGAACTGTCGGCGTAACTGCCGCGGACGTGGACGTCACCCGCACCAGGGCACTGCTGGGTGTGCTGGTGTTGCCATTGAGCTGCACATTGAACGCCGTATAAGCAGTGGTGGATGTCGTGGCGGGCAGGGATACGCCGGCCCATCCTGAAGGGGCCACCATGGTGACCGTGCCTCCGGTGACCGCATCCCCTTGACGCAGCAACAGGCGCGGCCCGGTGCCAGCGGTCGCCTGTTCGGACCAAATACCGCTGTCATTGGTGCTGTCAGTGACCGGAGTGCCCGTGCCCACGCGCAGGAACCCGACGAACGTATTTTGCCCGAGATTATCGATGTAAGGATTGAGCGGCAGCAGGTCAAACAAGGCACTCGTGGTGCCGGGGGCGGCACTGCCGGTCCGGGCCAGCAGATAGGTGCTCGCGAACGTGCCGTCCGGGCTCTTCCAAATGCCCTGGTAGTTGAGCGCCGTCACACTGCCCCCGAGAGTCAGAAACGCGCGATAGGCGAGGGCCCCATTGGGGGCAATGACCATGCCGCTGCGAATGCTGTCCCACGTACCCACACTCGCCCCGCCCGCGATCGTGCCGGGGGCCGTATTACTTGAGGGGCCGGCAGTGGAGAAGACCCGGCCATCCACCAGCACGCTCGTCGTCACAGGCGGGTTGAAGCTCAAGCTCGCATTATTGGCGAGCGAATCCTGGATGGTGCCGCCATTGAGCACGATGGGGCTGGTCACCGCGATGCCGTCGCTGTCCAGGTCCACGGTTGTCACCGTGTACTGGAACACCAGATTCGCCGTACCTGAGCCGCTGACATAGACGGCATGGCGCACCGTGCCGCCAATGTTTATAGCGATGTATGGCACGCCGCCGCCCGTATTCACTGTCACCACCTTGCTGAAGTTCGCAGTGAAAGTCATCACGTCCGAATCATTGTAGGTGCCGTTGGCAGGCGGCGTCACACTGCTGATCACCGGCGGAACGCTCAGCACCACGTCGTTGCCAGTTCCGCCGTTATAGTGGATCTCCAGAATCGCGCCGTTGAAGACGAAGGTGGAGCCATCCGCCAGCCCGGTGAAAGTTCCCGTGATGGCATCCACGCCATCATTGTTGACAATGGTAAAGGTGTCCGTGGGCGTGGGCACATAAGCGCCGCTGAGCGAGAGAACGGCACCTGTGAGATTGACAAAACCCGCGACATTGAGCTGCGTGTAGCCGGTGTCCACCGTGGTGCCGCCAATGGCGATGCCGAGGTTGTCCCCCGAGCCAAAGGCAAGCGTGCCAGTGGCTCCCATCGACACATCCGTGCCGGTGGCCGCAGGGGTGATGGTGGTGCCGTTGAGCGTCACATTGCCGCCGGCGGAATTCAGCAAGTTATTCAATGCGATGGTCGAGCCCGTGGTGAGATTGAGCGCGGTAGCCGAGGACCGGGTGATCGAGGCACTCACCGTGATGGCACCGCTATTGACGTCGCCAATGTTCAGCGTCGGCGTGGTCACCACGCCCAGTTCCGCATTGCTCAGGCCCAGCGTGCCGGCGGCGTTGGCTCCGCCCAGATCAATCAATGTGCCGTTGCTGTTCTGCTTGAAGGTCGCGGAGACCGCAGCGTTCAGCGTCGCCGTCCCAGCGATCGTCAGTGCATCCGCGCCTATGGTGATCGTTCCGATGGCACCAGAGGCGGCCACGCTCTGGCTCGCCGCCACCGTCACCGTGGTTGCGTTGAGCGACAAGGAACCGGCGATCGCGACAGAACCATTGACATGGATGTAGTCGCCGGCATCGGTGCCGGTGATGATCGTCAGGCTGGTGTTGGTATGAGCGTTGTTGGCGCTGGTAATGGTGATCTGATCCGTGCTGACGCCCAACCCGGAAGTGTCGATAGTAACCGCTGCACCACGCACATTGAGTTGCTCAAAGCCCACGCCGCCGCTGGTGCCGGAAATCACCAGGGCAGGTGTAGTGCCATCGACAAGGAAACCATTCGCGACATCAATGTTATTGGTGGCGCTCGGCGGGGTCAACGTGACGCTGCCGCCCACGAAATCCACCGGCTCCAGGCCGGTGAAGGTCACTGTGCCCGCATAGGTGCCGGTGAAAACAATCACCCCGTTGCCGTTGGTGACGGCATCCGGCGTGTACACCGCATGCAGACCTGAGACCCCCACCACGTGCATGACGTCGCCGGGGGCGCCTGTCTGGGTTCCCCCATTGACGGTCATGCCACCCGTCGGGATGGGGTTGCCCGTGCTGAAGTCAATGGTGTACGAGTCGTTGCCTGGCGTGCCATTGAACACCAGCCCCGAGGTGACACTGCTAAGGAGGACAGTGATCGTATGGGGATCCACCTGGACCGCCCCTGCTCCGGCATAAATCAGGTTGAGCGGGTCATAAATCTGAATCGTCGTGCCGCCGCCGATGAGCGTGATGGTGAGGTCGGCATTGCCGCCACCTCCCGGAGGGTTTGAAATGACCAGCTGCCCGCCTGGGGTCACATAGGTACCCAGCACACTGATCACGGCATCCTGGCCGCCGCCGCCCAGATAGCTGACCTGTGCAGACAGCGACGAGCCCAGGAAACTGGAAATCACAGCAGCTTCCGCTTCGCCGCTGAAAATGCCGCTGATGGGGCTCCCACCAGTGTTCTGTACGAGATCGAAGAACTGGCCGGTGGCCGGCACATCGCTGCCACTGTAGCTGAGCGCAGCACTGCCCAGTGTCACCGTGCCGCTGACACTCCACTGGCCATAGCTCGTACCCGCCACCGTACCGTTCAGGGCGACGAGCAAAGTGTCTCCGCTTGCCAGCGTGAAATTGCCACTGATGTTCACCAGTCCAGTGCCAATTCCTGGCACCGAATTGAGCCCATTCGACCCCACCAACGTGAGTCCCTTCACTCCCGTGCTCACATCCTCGGTGTAGGTGGCTGCGTTGACATCCACGCTGCCCCCCGTGTCCACCGCCGCCACCGCCGCCGCAATCGTCGAGAACCCCGTGACACCCACTATCGCATTCGCAGATAAATGGGTCAATGGGTCCACCACGGCGATCACGGCACCAGGCGTGGTGAATGTCGAGTCCACCCATACGGTGGGAATGCCGACAATGATCGTGAAGGTGTAAAGTGAGGAGTGACCGGTCCCGTCCACGATCGTCAAATAAACATGATGGGGGCCTGGCGTCAGACCAGTCACCGTATAGCCTGGCGCAAAGGTGGGTGTGAAGGGCGCACCGGCGTCCACCTGCATCGATACACTGGAGGTGCTGGGGGGCAGGGTCGGCGTGAAGGTGAGGCTCGTGGTTGCCGCAGGCAATGCGACGGTATAGTTCAGAGTATTGGGGTCAAACACCGGACTCAAGGCTCCCGGACTGATACTGAGAGTGAGAAGGTTGGTGTCGGTCGCGGTGAAGGTTCCGACGCTGCTATAGCTGGTGCCTATGCCATTGGTGGCATACGCGGCATACGAGTATTGCGTGCCCAGTGTGAGAGCGGGGAAAATACCCTGGGGGACACCCACCGTGAACACGCCAGTCGTGCCGACGGTGGTCGCAAAGGCCACTCCCGTGCCGAGAAGCTGAGGGTTGGAATTCGTCGCCGTCGGAGCATACACCACGCCGATCACAGAGATCGGCGAGCCGCCATCACTGATGACGTTGCCACCCAGCGTGGCGCTGATGCCAGTCGTATTATTCGCCACGGTTGGCGAAATCACGGTGGGGGCCGCCGCCGCACCGAGGGGCGTGAAGGCCGAAACCGGGCTGGTGTATGTCGTGCCCCCGGCATTGGTGGCGTACGCCACAAAGCTGTAGGGTACGCCAGACGAGAGGCCGGTGACATTCACCACAAAGATGCCGGTGGTGCCCGCAGTCGTCGCGTTCGTCACTCCCGTGCCGCCGAGCTGCGGATTGCTGTTGGTCGCCGTAGGAACGTACAGCACGCCACGTGCAGTGATCGCCGAACCGCCATCGCTGCTGACGTCGCCACCCAGCGTGGCAGTGGTGGTGCTGAGCGCCGCGCTGGTGGGCAGGATGACCGTGGGCGGGACAGGGCTCGCGCTGGATGCACCACGGAGATTGAGGCCCACCTGGATGATCGGTGTAAGTCCGTTTACAGTCCAACTCATGGGCACGCTGGCAGCGCCCGGCTTGGTGCTGGTGGAATACTCGTACGTAGTGCTGACCGGACTGTTGCCAAGGAGAGTCTGGCCTGCGGTCGCCGTCTGGGTGGGGGAACCGGCGCTGTTCATTCCCACCAAGTCGATCGCCAAGTCGCCTGAAGCACTGACCACGGTGATCGACGGGTTAGGAGCTCCGACGTATGACTGCTCGCTGCCAACCGGGAAGGTCTGGTTCACTTTGCTGTAGGCTTCAGCCGCGATAAACGCAGCCACACCGTCACCCGCACCGTCAGTCACGACGACGATATTGGCGGTGATTGTGCTGCTGCTGTTGCCAAGCACCAGGTACCAGATGCTGTCCACAGCGTTGCTCCCGACATCCGCCTGCTGAATCGCCCTGGTCAGGGGCAGGCCGTTCCACGTTACCGAGCTGACGTTGATGGAGTCATTATCCGAGACATACACCACCATGGCACGGCTGTTGCCCGCCGTGACGGAGTATGAGAGGGTGTTGGTGTGCGTGGCACTGGCATAGGGGTCAAGAGCCGTCGTGCCTGAGGCTGCATAGGAAACCCTGGGAAGTGCCAGGGAAGTGAAGAGGACTGCAAACCACAGCAGCGCGGCCATCCCCCCTCGCCGCATGAACAATGAAGACGGAGTTTTCATATTGTGTCAGATTAATTCAACACTGCCCACGTGTGGCAGGGCTATAGTGATGTCAGCCATCGAAACTGGCAGCGATTTTTTTAACAGGTCAATTACAGGTTCAAACTTGGAAGCAGACAATCATCCCCTGCTAAGGTTTTGAGTTAGGTTGGGATGCATTGAATGCGTCACCAGATGAAATACTGGATGTATTGAAATTGTGTGAAGGCACAAATTTCCAACAATGGGCAGAATCGGCATTCTCAGCCCCGCAAACGACTTATCACGGCTACAGATAAATACCTGCATTCCCGAGGCGGACAGCGTCCCTCCGCGTTGCCAGGCTCTGCGGCTCCGTTATCAACTGGAATGGAGACAACCAGCCTCAGGCTGCCCGAACTCCTAACGCACTATGGGATAGTGAGCAACATGCCGGTGTCGCCGTTAGAGCATTTTAAATACTATTATAGCCAGTATGGAATAGCCGTGCTATAATTCATGGCTACCATTTCCCTTGATTTGCGTGAACGCATCCTGAGGTCCTATGACAACGGCGAAGGCACTCGCGACCAGATCGCCCGGCGCTTTTGCGTCTCCCTTGGCATGGTCAAAAAGCTG
>Ga0118677_10000228_pt1 | contig 119085 bp, 83 predicted proteins | sample AliMusrvi5mmetaG_FD_86154 | JGI IMG/M metagenome (GOLD analysis project Ga0118677, IMG submission 86154)
TAGTCTCGTGGGCTCGGAGATGTGTATAAGATACAGCTAATACCTATTCTAACTAAACGATAAGTAACTAGCGGACTGCAGTTGACGAGAAAAGAGAAAACACCCAGGAGTAGTGATGCCTCGTACTCCCAGGTGTTTGCGAAGCGAATGCTGCATTGTTTAGTGAGGAAAGCGCCAATCCGTTCAATGGGAAGACGACGAGGTGCTATTCAGCGTTTCGACCGTCACGAAAATGGGGAAAGGAAGCGGTATGACAACTGAAGTTGTGAACACACCCGAGCATCCCATCCTCAGTCATCTGCTGGAATTGCGCTCGCGGATCGTCATTATCTTGCTGGCGGTGACGATCGGCGCGATAATCGGGTGGATCGTCTATCCCGTGGCGTTTGAGTTGGTCGCCGGCCCGCTGTTGAAAAGCGTCAAAGCGTTTGGGGGGCATGTCTTCACCCTGCAACCGGGGGAGGCGTTCTTCACGCAGTGTAAACTGGCGATGGTTATTGGCATCGTACTTGCTTCACCGGTGATCATGTGGCAGCTCTGGCTCTTCGTGCGTCCGGCGCTGACGGAGAAAGAACGGAAAGCGATCTCACCATTAATGCCGGCCATCAGCGTTCTGTTCATCGCCGGCGTCGTGTTCGGTTATTACTTGTTACCGAGTATCCTGCAATTCTTCCTGGGTTATGTTCCGCATGGGGTGGCGCCGAATATGGATTTTCAAAACTCCATCAACTTTCCCTTAAAGCTCATGCTTACTTTCGGTCTTGTTTTTCAGTTGCCGATCGTCATATTGGGCTTGATTGCCTTTGGAGTACTCACACCCACTGTGTTGCTTAAACAATGGCGTGTGGCCATCATCGCGATTGCCGTTCTTGCAGCGATCTTAAGCCCCTCGCCGGACCCCTTCAATATGATTGTCGTCATGATGCCGTTGTTGATGCTCTATTTTGGCACAGTGCTCCTGGCGTACTGGCTGCAACGTAAAGAGAAGAAGACTGATGTGAGTTGATGCAAACCAACGCACTCGGTCTCAACTGCAAACGCGCGAGGTCAGCGCACTGTGTCATCCTCCAACAGATGCCCCATCTTCTCGCGTTTCGTGCGCAGGTATTGCGCGTTGTGTGGATTGGGTAACGTGCGGATCGGCACCACCTCAACGATTTCCAGGCTATAACCTTCCAGACCGACGATTTTTCGCGGGTTGTTGGTCAGCAATCGCAGCTTGCGCAACCCCAGGTCAGCCAAAACCTGGGCGCCGATGCCATAATCGCGCAAATCAGCGGGGAACCCGAGCATTTCGTTGGCTTCCACGGTATCCGCCCCGTCGTCCTGCAGCGCATAGGCGCGCAGTTTATTGACCAGGCCGATGCCGCGTCCTTCCTGCTGCACGTAGAGGATTGCCCCTTTACCTTCGTGTTGAATAATCGCCATGGCACGTTGCAATTGCTCGCCGCAATCACAGCGCAGACTGTGGAAGACATCGCCGGTCAAACAACTCGAATGCACGCGCACCAGCGTCGGTTCGCTGTCGAGTTCACCAAGCGTCAATGCCAGATAGGGGCGCGCATCGATACTGGAGGAGTATGCGATCGCACGGAAGTCTCCCAGTGCGGTAGGCAGTTTCGTGACCACTTCGCGGGTGATCAACCGCTCATGGCGATGGCGGTAGGCAATGATTTGCTGAACGGAGATGATGCGCAGATCATACTGGAGCGCGAAGGCATCAAGTTGAGGCCGGCGAGCCATCGTACCGTCGTCGTTGGTGATTTCACAGATGACACCGACCGGCGATAATCCGGCAAGTCGGCACAGGTCCACAGAGGCTTCCGTATGGCCGGCGCGTTGCAGCACGCCCCCTTCCCGCGCGGCTAATGGGAAGAGGTGTCCCGGGCGTACAAAATCCTCCGCATGGGCGCGAGGATCGGCAAGCAATCGTGCGGTAAGTGCGCGATCCGCGGCAGATATGCCGGTCGTGACGCCATGCCGTGCATCCACCGACACGGTGAAGGCTGTGCCATGTGATTCCTGGTTCGTTGCCACCATGGGGGGCAAACCGAGTTGCATGGCACGTTCAGCAGCCATGGGGATGCAGATTAACCCGCGTGCGTCGCGCATCATGAAATTCATCGTTGCCGACGTGACATTCTCCGCGGCAGCGATCAGGTCGCCTTCATTTTCACGACTTTCATCATCGACGACTATCACACATTTGCCGGAGCGCAAATCGACAAGAGCCTGTTCAACTTGGTCAGTGGAAGGTGGGGTAAATTCCGTATTGAATTCCGTCATGTTCTACCTCAAATACGTGGCGTCACACTCTCCCGCATTGGTCATGGACACAGGAACAACGCAGAAAACGGACTCTCTTCTTTATACCCGAAATGTGTGTGAATAGCAACCGTATGGCTTGGTGCTCTCGTGATCACCCGACCCTTGACCCTTTCAGTAGGCAGGTATTCAAGCCATGAAGAATGAATTATACAATACGGGCATCTTTCTGTGACCGCAACTGCGTCACACGCGGCAAGGTTTGGATATTCATGATGAAACTCGCGGGACCATTCACGCTGGAAACGGCCACGAACCGGGAATGGCTGCTACCCAATGGGGTGGGGGGCTATGCCTCGGCCACGATCTGTGGGATGCTCTCGCGGAGGTATCATGGACTATTAGTGGCGGCACTCACCCCTCCGGGAGGGCGCACTGTCCTGGTGGCCAAGCTGGAAGAAGAACTCCTCGTCGATGACATTTGTGCTGCGATTTCGACCAATGAATATCCGGATGTACATTACCCTCTGGGATATGTCTACTTGACGGAGTTTGTACTCGATGCCGACCAGGCGACTATGCGCTTTGTGGTGGGAAACACGATCCTGGAGAAGCAAATATCCGCGTTTCAGGGCGAGAATACAACCCGAATACAGTACCGCAATGTTGGCGAGGCGCCGTTCTCCCTTAGGCTGACCGCGCTGGTCAATGCCCGCGATTTTCATGGTGAGACCGCCTATGGCAGCATCAACTTCACCACCGAGGTGATCCGCGCTGCAGCCGGACCAGCCGTGCATGTGCTGCCGGACTGGATGCCGGAAGGATACTGGCTCTACGCTGATAGCGGTACCTGGGAAGACAACCCGACCTGGTATGCCAATATGACGTATTGCTGGGAACGGCAACGTGGGCTCACCGCGGAGGATAATCATTTTTCACCGGGTCGTTTTGTCGTACACCTGGACCCAGGTGCCGGTGTAACCATCATCCTTTCTACACAAGAACCAGCACTGGCGCCGGGAGTTGTGCTGCCCGCAGAGCACTCAAACACGGACCAGGAGACGTCCGCGCAGGATCCCCCGGAAATCACGCGCTTACATCGCACCGCCGACTCGTTTCTGGTGACGCGCGCCAGCGCGGGTCAGGAACACCTTCCGGGTGGCCGCACAGTCATCGCCGGATACCACTGGTTTGGGGATTGGGGTCGCGACACTATGATCGCGCTCCCCGGTCTATGTTATTCCACCGGACGTCTGCGGGAAGCCGCGGAGATTTTGCGAACCTTTGCCGTCGCGCGGCAACACGGTTTGCTTCCCAATCTCTTTCAGGAATTCGGGTATGGCGCAGCTTATAACACCGTCGACGCCGCGCTCTGGTTTGTGTATGCGCTCCAGCAATGGTATGCATGTTCGCACGACCGTACTCTGGTTGAGGAATTGCGTCCCGCTCTAGAGGAGATCATGCACTGTTACCGGACGGGCACGGATTTCGGCATTCACATGGATACGGATGGACTGATCGAAGCCTCTGCACCGGGATGGCAACTGACCTGGATGGATGCGAAAGTCGGCGATTGGGTCGTCACCCCCCGCATGGGGAAACCGGTGGAAATTAACGCCCTCTGGTACAATGCTTTGCGGGTGATGGCGTCATTTGCTCACGATTTTGGCTGGCCGGGTGATTATAACGAATTGGCTGATGTCGTCCGCACGCGATTCAGCGCCTACTGGTATCCGGATGGTGGGTACCTGTATGATGTGCTGAGCGCGACACCGGACCGTCGCCTTCGTCCGAATCAGATCTTCGCCGTCAGCCTTCCTTTTTCTCCTCTCGATGCCGCCCAGGCCCGCGCGGTAGTCGATGTGGTCACACGTCACCTGCTGACGCCGTATGGCCTCCGCACCTTAGCCCCGGATGACCCCGAGTATCACGGCCAGTATGGCGGCGACACCCTGACGCGCGACGGGGCTTATCATCAGGGAACCGTCTGGGCATGGTTGATTGGCCCGTATATCGATGCCTATTTACGCGTTCATGAGTACACCGCTGAGGCTAAATCGGCTGGCCGGTTGATACTCAGTCCATTGCTTGCGCATCTCTGGGATGCCGGCCTTGGTTCGATATCCGAAATATTTGACGGTGATTTTCCACATCGACCATGCGGCACTGTGAGTCAGGCCTGGAGTGTTGCGGAAGTATTACGCGCCTGGGAGAAGTGTCGAACGGAGTTTGCAGATTGAACACCCGGAATTTTTGTTCGCGGAACTCATGAGATATTGCCTTGTCCATCGTTACAACGTGGAAGGTGGCATTAGCCCGCATTATTCATGAACGCATGAATAATGCTTCGGCTAACCAGAGCTTTATTCGCTTCGCGAATAAAGCGGGTTAGGCAACCTGCATGCACATTGAAACAGCATAGGATTTATTATGCTTCGCCGACTCTGGATCATCCTGGAGATGATTAAAATCGAACACACAGTCTTCGCACTCCCCTTTGCTCTTTGTGCCGCGCTGGTGGCAGCGCGAAGCTTGCCGGCCGGGTTTCCTTCTTGGGCGCAGTTGGGTTGGATTCTGCTGGCAATGGTGGGGGCGCGCAGCAGCGCCATGACCTTCAATCGACTGGTGGATCAGGAAATTGACCTTCACAATCCCCGCACAGCAACGCGGGCGCTCCCCGCGGGAGTGATCACCCGCGGGCAGGCCTGGATCTTCACCCTGGTCACCACAGCGCTGTTTGTGCTGGCGTCCGGGATGCTCAATCGTTTGGCGCTCCTCTTATCTCCGCTGGCGCTTCTCATCATCTGGGGTTACTCCTATACAAAACGCTTTATGACCTGGTCTCATGTAGTGCTGGGGGTGGCGCTGGGTATTGCACCTTCAGCAGCCTGGATCGCTATTACCGGTACGTTGGCTTTGCCAGCATTGGTGCTCTCTGCGGCTGTGGTCTGCTGGACGGCGGGTTTTGACATTATCTATGCGTGTCAGGATATTGCATTCGATCGCGAGTCCGGCCTGTATTCATTGCCGGCGACCTTTGGTGTGCCTCGCGCCCTCGTTATCTCCTCGTTGCTCCACGCTATGGCTTTTACACTACTGGTGGTCTTTGGCTGGCTGGCAGCACTCCGGTTCGGATATGGTCTTTCGCTACTCCCCGTCGCGGCATTGCTGTTCTGGCAACATCGTCTGGTGCATCCAGATGATCTGAGCCGTATCAACGCGGCATTCTTCACCACTAATGGCTTGATTAGCCTGGTACTCCTCATCGGCACAACTTGCGACGTGCTGGTGGGATATTCCCATCCCTATTGAATAAGGTGGTCAACATGGAGTCTGAGATAAACGCCGAGGTTATACCGGTTATCGCTGCGCGAGAAAGCCGCCGGGCACTGGCGCCTGATCCCTTGCCGTCATCGCTCGTTGAGCGGATTCTGGAAGCCGGACGTTGGGCGCCCTCCTCCAGCAACCGGCAGCCCTGGCATTTTGTCGTGGTGCAGGGGGACGCGCGACTTCAATTGCAAGCATCGCTCAATACGGGGAATGAATGGGCAAAAGTCGCTCCGTTGCTGCTGGCTGTGGTGAGCCGCGAGGAAGATGGTACGCTGATCGGAGAGCGTCGGTATTTCCTGTTCGACTGCGGGCTAGCTGTCGAGAATATGCTTTTGCAAGCAACATACGATGGGGTAGTATGTCATCCGATGGCCGGTTTTGACGCCGACATCGCACGGAAGGCGTTAGGTATACCCGACGGGATGCTGGTGATTGTGCTCGTGGCGTTCGGGTATCCTGGTCGATTTGAAGACCTGGATGCGCGTACCCAACAGAAAGAATTATTACCGCGTACCCGTAAACCGTTGACAGAGATTGTGCACTGGGACCGATGGGAGTCGTGAGGGAATACGCCGGTTCGCGGCGCTAACTCCCGAGGGCACTTGACGAAAGACTTCTGGCTTCGTATGATCGCATAAATAGAGTTTGTCCCAAATACGTGGACTTTGGGACAAGCTCTAAATACTATGCAATGCAGGTGCAGTGTGAACGAGACATCGATTATCGGATTATTGTCTGACGCCCGTGAGGTGTATTCCGCGTTAGGGAACGCGCGAAAAGCGCTGGTCCTCGTCGATAGTGCATTGCAAAAAGCGCCGGAACGCGTGGATGCGCTCAATTTGAAAGCAGCGATTCTCTACGACCTGGATCGCGATGCGGAAGCAATGGCCTATCACCAGCAGGTGTTGGCGATTCAACCATCTTCCGTGGAAGCGTTGCACGGCATGGCTGCCATTGCCAATGATGCCGGAGATTATACTGGCGCACTGGCCTGGACGGACAAAGGTTTGCGCAGCATTCCCGAGGATACTGATCCTGAATTCCTGGAAAATGAGGATTTTCGGCAACGACTGACCGCCGAGTTGTACAACGAACGCGCCTTTGCACTCTGGTACCTGGGACGCAAGCCGGAGGCCATTTACTTGTTAACGGAAGAAGGCCCGGCGATGTGCCCGATGGAGGTTGAGACCCTGGAGGACGAACTGGCCTGGTTGGAAGGTCACCCACACGCGCCGGATGCGTAACAGACCAACCTCACGGGAGTTCCTGTCGGAAAACCCGCAAGGTTGTTATAGATGTCCGATCGCCCGCAAACGATTGATCGCTCGTAGTAACGCAGCTTGTGCGCGTTCATAATCAATGTCGGGTCCTACCAGACGCAAACGCTCTTCCGCGCGGGTCGCGGCTAGTTTGGCGCGTTCCGCGTCGATCTCAACGGTCGATTCCGCGGAATCTGCGAGTACGACCACTTTATCCGGAGTCACTTCCACGAACCCACCGGAGATAGCGAAGACTGTTGGCGCAGCATTTCCCGTGGCCCGCAACTCGAGCAGGCCAATGGCAAGTGTCGAGATGAGTGGGGCATGACCGTGCAATACGCCGAAATACCCCGCACTGCCGGGGATCACGACGGAAACGGCATTCCCGTTGTAGACTTTGCGGTCGGCGGAGACAATTTCAACAGTAATTGGATGCGCCATCAGGCACTCCCTTTGCGCGCATTTTCCAGCACATCGTCGATTCCGCCGACCATATTGAAGGCCATTTCCGGTATATCGTCATATTCTCCGGCCACGATCCCCTTAAAACTGCGAATCGTTTCAGCGATGGGGACATATTTTCCCGGCGTGCCGGTGAAGGCTTCGGCGACGAAGAAGGGTTGCGAGAGGAAACGCTCGATTTTGCGCGCGCGGGCCACGGCGAGTTTATCCTCGTCGGACAACTCATCGATGCCTAGAATAGCGATAATGTCCTGCAACTCTTTGTAGCGTTGCAGCACGGACTGTACAGAACGTGCCACACGGTAATGCTCGTCTCCGACGATGCGCGGATCGAGAATACGCGACGTGGATGCCAGCGGATCTACCGCCGGATAAATACCGCGGGAGGCGATGGCGCGCGACAACACAGTGGCCGCATCCAGGTGGGACATCGTCGTGGCCGGTGCCGGGTCGGTAATGTCGTCCGCCGGCACATAAATCGCTTGCAAGGAGGTGATGGAGCCGCGCTTGGTAGAGGTGATGCGTTCCTGCAGTTGGCCCATCTCGGAGGACAATGTAGGTTGATAGCCGACAGCGGAAGGCATGCGACCGAGTAATGCGGAGACTTCAGAACCCGCCTGAACGAAACGGAACATATTGTCGATGAAGAGCAACACGTCCTGGCCTTCTACATCGCGATAATATTCCGCCATTGTCAAGCCGGATAGCGCCACGCGCAAGCGCGCGCCAGGCGGCTCGTTCATCTGACCATACACCAGCGCCGTGCGGTTGATGACGCCGGATTCCACCATGTCGCGATAGGTATCATTGCCTTCACGCGTACGTTCGCCAACGCCGCAAAAGACTGAAGTACCACCATGCTCGGTGGCGATATTGCGAATGAGTTCCATGAGCAAAACCGTTTTGCCCACGCCGGCGCCGCCGAACAGGCCAACCTTGCCGCCTTTGGGGTAGGGTGCCAGCAGGTCGACGACTTTGAACCCGGTTTCGAACAGTTCGCTGACCGTGCCCTGTTCTTCAAATTTCGGCGGGTCGCGATGGATGGACCAGTGTTCTTTGGCATCGACGGGGCCTTTGTTGTCGATGGGCATGCCCAGCACGTTAAAGAGACGGCCTTTGCAGGCTTCACCCACTGGAACGGAAATCGGCGCACCTGTCGCGCGCACCGGCATCCCGCGGCGCAGGCCTTCGGTCGGCGCCAGGGACACGCAGCGGACGGAATCATTGCCCATATGCTGGGCAACTTCCGCGATCACCGTGCGGTCGTGCTCGCTGTCCTGGATTTCCAGGGCGTCATAAATCTCCGGCAACGAGTCGGCGGGAAAGCGCACATCGACCACTGGACCGATCACCTGGACGATGCTGCCCATTACGCCGGCGGAATGCTGTTTAGTCTGTTCGGCTGCCATGGTTGATCTCATTTCCTGGTATAGTCACCGCCCCAACAGGGCGAAGCAAATAGAGCTTTGGTTAGCGCGTTAAGAAACCCAGACGGGCATAGACGTTCTGCAAAGTCGGCTCCCCGCGCTGGATCGCGCGTGCCGCACCCAACGCGAGCAGATCATTCAGGTAGGGACGGTCGCTCATTAACGCCTGGTAGCGCTCCTGGAACGGCTGCAGGAACGCGATAACAACGTCGGCAACCTCGTTCTTCAACTCTGCGTTGCCTTTTCCGGTGAATCGTTCCGCCACTTGCTGCGGTTGTTCGTTGCTCAAGGCGCCGTAGATAGTCAACAAGTTGGCTACCCCGGGGCGCGTGTCCGGCGCGAAAGTGATCTCAGGTTCGGAGTCCGTCACGGCGCGTCGTACCTTTTTGCGCAACACATCTGGTGGATCGAGCAGCGACAGATAATTCCCCTCGTTCGTATCGGACTTGGACATTTTCTTGTCCGGCTCCTGCAGGCTCATAATACGTGCACCAACATCCGGGATGAAGCCTTCCGGGACGACGAACAGGTCTTTCCCATACAGGTGGTTCATACGGATCGCGATATCCCGCGTCAACTCCAGATGCTGTTTCTGATCAGCGCCGACCGGTACCAACGCGGTTTGGTAGAGCAGGATATCGGCAGCCATCAGCACTGGATAATCGAACAGGCCTACCCCGATGTTGCGCTCGGTTTTTCCTTCGGTTTTCGCCTTGAACTGTGTCATGCGCGAGAGCTCGCCCATATAGGCGTTGCAGTTCAACATCCAGGCGAGTTGCGTATGTGCCGGTACGTGCGACTGCAGGAAGATCGTCGCGGTGTTCGGATCGATCCCGAGTGCCAGATACTGCGCCAGGAAGGACAGGCAACGATCGGCAAAGGTTTGCGGATCCTGACGCACGGTAATCGCGTGAAGATCGACGATGCAGAACAGGCAATCGTATTCGTTCTGTAACCGCACCCAGTTGCGCAGGGCGCCGGTATAATGTCCAATAGTCAAATGTCCGGAGGGCTGGATGCCGCTGAACAGGACACGACGGGACTGTTCCGTCATACGATTCTCCATCATCATGATCTCAACGCAACGCTTCGGCTGCGCCGACAATATCCCCGAGTTCCAGGGTGATCGCGCTCTGGCGCGACTTGTTATAATCCATGGTCAGTTGGCTGATCAGGTCTTCTGCATTCTCGGTCGCCAGCGACATCGCCGCGACGCGCGCCGCGTGTTCGGCGGCCACGGCGGAGAGCACCGCGGTAAAGATTTGTGTGCGCAAATATCGTGGCAATAATTGATCGAGAATCGCTTCCGGATTCGGTTCAGCGATGAAGTCGGCGAACACTTCTTCTCCCGGGTCGGGGACAATAGGCAATAACTGCTGGGTCGTGATGCCGCCACCATAGCGTGAATAAATCAAGTAGACACGATCACACGCCTGTTGGGTATATTGGGCGCCAACGCGATCCGCCAATGCCGCGAAAGTGCGAAACTCTGGAGTCGTGCCGATAGGTGAAATAGTCATGTCCGTGGCGAAGCCGGACTTGCGGAAAGCGTCCGCGACTTTTCGTCCAATGGGGATCGTCAGCGCATCATCCTGGGCACGCACCAGGCGTGAGGCTTCACGGATGAGCGTGGTGTTGTAACTCCCCGCTAACCCTTTGTCCGCGCTTATCGCGATAATGCCGGTACGCCGGACATCGCGCACTTCCAGTAAGGGATGTGTGGAATCCACACCAGCCAGCCGCGCCGCCATCATTTGCAACGTTGCGGCATAGGGCCTGGCGGCAATAATGCGCTCCTCCGCCTTGCGCAGCTTGATGCTGGAGACGGTTTTCATCGCCCGGCAAATTTGCTGGATATTGCGGACGGCGCGTATTTTAAGCAGTGTATCGCGAGTCGAGAGCATGATCAGGCCTTAAATTCCGCTTTGAACGCCACGGTAGCGTCCTTCAGTAATCCAGTGAGCGTCTCATCCAGCGCTTTCTTCTCGATAATTCCTGCGGGTAGTTGCGGATAGCGATTATGGATGAAGGCCATGAATTCCGCTTCGAAACGATGCAACGCATCGACTGGCAATTCATCCAGGTAGCCATTTGTACCCACCCAGATGAGGATGACTTCGTCTTCTACGTTCATCGGAAGGTACTGAGGCTGTTTCAACAACTCAACCAGATGCTCACCGCGATTCAACTGGGCTTTCGTCGATGCATCGAGCTCTGAAGCAAACTGCGCGAACGCCTGCAATTCGTTAAAGTATGCCAGGTCAAGACGCAGGCGTCCTGCGACTTGTTTCATCGCTTTGATCTGCGCGCTGCCACCGACGCGGGAGACGGAAATCCCGACGTTGACCGCCGGGCGCACGCCGGCAAAGAAAAGGTCAGGTTCCAGGTATATCTGTCCGTCGGTGATGGAGATCACATTTGTGGGAATGTAAGCCGACACATCGCCAAGTTGGGTCTCAATAACTGGCAATGCGGTCAACGACCCCCCGCCTAATTCGTCGGAGAGCTTGGCTGCGCGTTCCAGTAGCGAAGCATGCAGGTAGAAGACATCGCCAGGATAGGCTTCGCGGCCCGGCGGACGACGCAGCAACAGTGAAATTTGTCGGTAGGCCACCGCGTGTTTAGACAGGTCATCATAGATGATTAACGCATGTTTACCGCGATCGCGGAAATATTCGCCCATAGCGCACCCGGCGTAGGGCGCCAGATACTGTTCAGCGGCAGGATTAGCAGCGGTCGAGGAAATGACCGTCGTGTAGGCCATGGCGCCATAACGCTCAAAAGTGTTTACAACCTGAGCGACGGTGGATTGCTTTTGTCCGATGGCCACGTATATGCAGAAGACATCCTTTCCCTTTTGATTGAGGATAGTGTCTACGCAGATGGCGGTTTTTCCGGTCTGTCGATCACCAATAATCAATTCGCGCTGACCGCGTCCGATGGGAATCATGGCGTCAATCGCTTTTAGGCCGGTCTGTAACGGCTCTTTCACCGGCTGACGTTCGATCACGCCCGGGGCTCGCGTCTCGGTAGGACGGTAGTCGTTGGTCACGATGGGGCCTTTGCCATCAATAGGGCGTCCAAGGGCATCGACCACGCGACCAACCAGCGGTTCGCCAACCGGCACCTGCATGATGCGTCCGGTAGTGTGCACCGTGTCTCCCTCGTGGATATCGCGCTCGGAGCCCAACAAGATGCACCCGACGTTATCTTCTTCCAGGTTTAAAGCCAGGCCCATGACCCCGCCGGGGAATTCGATCAACTCGCCGGCCATGGCATCTGAGAGTCCATGCACACGGGCGATGCCATCGCCGACTTGAATGACGGTGCCGACCCCGCGCGTCTGTAGCGCGGAACCGAAATTCTGAATTTCCTGACGGATTATGGAACTGACTTCTTCTGGTCTGATGTTCATGTCGTGCCTCTCATGTAATTCGGCTCCCAAGAGCCGAATTACATCTCTGGTAGTGCTTCCGCCACGGATGGTGGGAAGCATGGCGGATGATTATCCCCAATTGGTTTGTCGCGAATCGCTGAGTGGTCTTCAGACGCTAACCCGCGTTATGCATCACAATTCAACAAATGCCACTATCAGCCCGGCAATCAATTACTTCATGACTAATCCGGGTTAACCAGCATGGTGCGGAGTTCAGCTAATGCCGTCCGCGCGCTTGCGTCGATGACCCGATCACCCATCGTGATGATCAAGCCAGATAAAATGTCCGGGTCTACCTGTTGTTGCAGCAGCACCGTGCGCCCAGTGCGCGTCGTAATAACGGTTGTTAAAGCGCTGACCTGCATGTCGCTGAGCGGAAGCGCAGAAGTGATCGTTACCGGCACCACGCGTTGGGCCGTATGCCAGAGATGGATATACATGTCATGGACGACATCCATCTCCGGATCATGACCACGCTTAATGAGCAACGTCAAGACCGCCAATACTTCCGGCGCGATGCGACCGGCGAAGGCGTGTTCAAGTACGGCTTGCTTTCGTGCTAGCGGCACCTCGGGATGGGTCAGCAGAGCTGCGAAGTCCGGCGTCTCGGTTATTACCGATGCCAGCAAGGCTAACCCGCGTTCCCATTCTTCGATTGTTCCGTGTTGTTGCGCGAGTCCGAAGAGCGCTTCCGCATATCGGCTGGCGATTTTTTGGGGCAACATGGCTCTTCTTCCCTAGGCCCGTGGCTGTTGCGCGGTTGACGACTCAAGCTCGCGAATTACCTGATCAACTACCGCGGTTTGCAACGCGGGGGTCATCTGGTTGCGCAGTGCTTTTGTGGCGGCTAACACCGCTAATTCTCCCAATTCAGAGCGCAATTCGCGTCGTAACTGCTCGCGGTCCAAATTCAATTGCACTTGATGCCGTGCATACAGGCTATGGATTTCCTGTTGTGCGGCGTCAAGTTGGCGTTGGCGTGCCGCCTCCCCGTCTTTCACCGCTGCTTCGAGTTTCGCGCGTGCTTCATCGGCGATACGGGCAAGATGCGCTTCGTATTCCTGGCGCAAAACCTCAGCCTGTTTTTGCTGGGCATCGGCGGCAGCCAGATTATTAGCGATCTGTTCCTCCCGTTGCTTCATGATGTCGGCAATGGGCCGGAACATAAACCGGGACAACAGCACGAACAACACGATAAACGACAGGAGTTGGGCCAGAAACACCTGGGGCTCAATTCCAAAACTTTTTAACGCTTCCACTACCTGCTCCTTCACGCATGATGCTGCACAGCGTCCTGCGCGTGACCTTTAGCCCGGATTATTCATTAAGTGATTGATTGACGGGCTAAGTGTGGCATTATTCGAAATGTTATGAATAATGCAGGTTAGTGAATCGCGCCGGATTTCAGCAGCGCCTGAATCGTGGCGGGATCCGGCAGGTACGGCTTCAACTGGAAAGCGAGCAACAGGGCGTAAATAGTCAGCGACTCGATGAGCGCCAGGCCGAGAATCATGAACACCAGGAGGCGCCCATGGGCTTCTGGTTGTCGTGCGAGGCCTTCGAGCGCGCCGCGTACCGCGGTACCTTGCCCGATACCGCACCCAAGGGCGGCGATGCCGGTGCCTAACCCGATGGCAAGGGCCAGAGCAGCGAAGTAAATCATGTCAGTAACCTCCAAAACCTTTCTGTGTGCCGAGAAGCCCGGTAATGGCAACTCTTAATGCGCGGTCGCTTTCGCCACGTCTTCATGGTGTTCTTCATGCTTCTCGGTCGCCAATGCGATGTAGACTGCTACGAGCAGGGTAAAAACCAGGGCTTGCAGCACGCTGGTGAGGACTTGCAACGGAAGCATCACCACCGCGATGAATGGCCCGGCGTTGCCGAATTGGGTTGCCAGCACCGAAATGATTTGTTCCTCACCGAAAATGTTGCCGAACAAACGGAAGGAGAGAGAGACTGGACGCACCAATTCGGAGAGCAACTCCAGTGGGAGCAACAGCAAACCGAGGATGATACTGGGGATATTGGTCAATGGTACGGGGCCAAAAAAATGCATGACATATTTCGGACCATGGGCGCGGAAGCCAAAATATTGCACCATGATAAAGGCGGTAATCGCAAGTGCGGCGGTGATATTCAGGTTGGCCGTTCCCGATTTAAATCCGGGAATTAATCCTGACAGGTTCATGACAATGATATAGAGAAACAGCGTGGCCAGAAATGGTGCATATTGCCGGCCGCGTTCGCCCATGACCATTTCGGGAATGCCGTATACCGTTTCGACGACAAGTTCGATGAAATTTTGCAAACCTTTGGGCACTAAACGCATGCGCCGTGTCGCCGCGACCGCCACAATGGCCAGTACGATGAACGCAAAGATTGAGAAGCTGAAAAAGCGCCACGGCGAGGGTTCGTCACTTGTCGGGGGAACACCGGTCTCCGCATGCGTATCCGGCATAGCGGTTTCCGTTTGTGCGAACACTAATGGCATGGTTAGCGAGATATCGATCCAATTACTCATGATGGAACCATTGTTCAGGCAAAAGATACCAGGCAAGAGTCAATACAATAGCGACCGGCAAAATAGAGAAACTGAAGACGAAACCCAGTGGATCGACTTTACATTCCATGATGGCGACGCCCATACCGATCCATACGCCGACTTGCGCTAATTGCAAAAAGATCATACTGGAAGACATCTTCATCGTCCGCGTCAAGACGCGTCCTGTCTGCATGGCCACGAGAAACAGGGCGATGGCTACCAGACTGCCCGCCAGCAACCCGGACCAAAGTCGGGGAACGAACAGTGAGCCGCCCGCAGTCACCATGATGCTCAATCCGACCATGCAACGGAGAACATCAGTGACCAGGGTAGTCGGGATAGGCTCTAGTCGATGCGTAAGAGATGCCATAGTCTGTTTTGTCCGCGACCGCGTTCACGAACTCCTGCTACCCCGCAGTATGCATTTACACGACACACTGCTGTGTGTTACTCATCCGAGTGATGTATGTCCTCATCCGGGAAATCTGATTCTGGTTCTTTAGGGAGAGCCGGGGTGATCGGCGGTTGCCTTTTCAGAATCATGGTGGCAATCCGATAGAGATCGATAAAACCCACCAGCATCCCAACGATCAGGCCGGTCGTCGCCCATACGGAGCCGGTACTGAAACGCCGATCAAGCAACGTACCCACAGCATATCCACCCAGGGTTGCCGCAACCAATACAACGCCGCCCGCTATGAGGGCGACACCCGTTAAATCTGCGCGTTGTTGCTGTTGTGCCATCTGTCAGTTAAACCGCAGTAGCATAGCAGGGGGCGCGCGGGCTGTCAAGGCATCACTGCATCACAGGACTGGACAAACGTGACAACGTTATGACAATAGCGCAAGTATGTTACCGGCAGATTTCGGTGCAGTTCGAGCCTGTCTCACAGACCGGGATCTTTCATCATCCGTCGATTTTTTTAGTCAGGCACGAAGCGATTTTCGACGGTATCGCGAGGAGACATCCGAGAAAACCGTTTCGTGCCTGGCGCAAATAGATGCTGCGAGGAAATATAGCGGACTGTGGTACAGACTCTAATTGCCCCATCGTCATGTTATAATTGCACGACATATCAGCGACAGGATAGGGAACGCAATGATATCAGATCGTTATATTGCTATCGGCGATATTCATGGGTTGGCGCTAGCTTTGGACGCTTTGCTTGACCGGATCCCCGCCGATGGGACGCTGGTCTTTCTTGGTGATTACATTGATCGGGGACTGCACTCCCCGCAAGTTGTCGCACGCTTGTTGCGACTGGAACACGAACGCCCCTGTGTTTTTCTTCGCGGAAATCACGAAGCAATGCTCCTGGCGTCCCTGGCAGGGATACCGGGTATAGAGGAAATCTGGCTGCGCAACGGTGGGCGAGAGACATTAGAGAGTTATCGCTGGGAGATACCCGATGATCACCTTGCCTTTTTTGCCCGCTCCCAATTGTATTATCCAACAGCAGAATATATTTTCGTTCATGCCGGTCTGGTTCCTGGTGAAGCGCCGGAACAGTCGGAACCGGACCAACTACTGTGGATCCGTGAACCGTTTCTGAGCTCAACATACGATTGGGGACGACTGGTAGTGCACGGCCACACACCGACGGAAGATGGATTGCCCGATTTTCGTGTGAACCGGCTCAATGTCGATACCGGCGCCGTATATGGGCGCGCCCTCACCGCGGTGGTCTTACCGGAAATGGAGTTCATTGCAGTCACTGGAAAATGAAGGGAAGTCACGTCAGAAGGTATATGTCATCCTTAAGATGCGTCGCTATTACCGCAGGAGGCTGTCTGCTGATTTTCGATTACCTGACCAGCATTTTCAAAAACATATGAATAATGTTGGGTTATTTGTGGACGCAAACGTTGCCAGATGAACGTAGCGTTTGCGGGGGACTAGGTTCGCGGAGGGTATAACGAGTACGTCCCGGTCGGAGAAACCCGACCGGGACGTAAAGGTGACAGGTGGATGCAGAGCTTATTTCTTGCCTTCGTGCATCCAGGGCATCATGGCGCGGAGACGTGTACCGACTTCTTCGATCATGTGTTCGCTGCGTTGGCGGCGCATGGCCAGGAAGTGCGGACGACCGGCCTGGTTTTCCAGTATCCAATTGCGGGCGAAAGTGCCGTCTTGGATGTCACAGAGCAGTCCACGCATTGCCTCGCGCGATTCCTCATTCACCACTTGCGGACCAGCGATGTAATCACCATATTCCGCGGTATCGCTGACCACATAGTCCATCATTGCGATGCCTTTGGCATAGACGATGTCGACGATCAGCTTGAGTTCGTGCAGGCATTCGAAATACGCCATTTCCGGTTGATAACCGGCTTTCACCAGCGTTTCAAAACCGGCGATTACCAATTCGCTGACGCCGCCGCAGAGTACGGCCTGTTCGCCGAAAAGGTCTGTTTCCGTCTCTTCTTTGAAGGTCGTTTCGATAACACCGGCTCGCGTCCCGCCAATCCCTTTGGCATATGCCAGCGCTAAGTCTTTGGCCTTCTTGGTATAGTTCTGGTAAACAGCGATCAGACAGGGAACCCCGCGACCCGCTTCGTATTCGGTACGGACCAGTGTTCCCGGGCCTTTCGGGGCGACCATGAAGACGTCAATATTCGCCGGTGGAATGATCTGATTGTAATGGATGTTGAACCCATGAGAGAAGATCAGTCCCTTGCCTTCGGTCAGGTATTCCCGAATAGCCTGAAAGACTTTCGGCTGCACGTGATCCTGTACCAGCATCTGAATGAGCATGGCGTCACGTGCGGCGTCTGTCGCAGAAATCGGTTTGAAGCCATCGGTAATCGCCTGGTCATAATTCGGCGTGCCCGGCAATTCGGACACAAGTACATCAACCCCGCTCTCGCGCAGGTTCATGGCCTGACAACGCCCCTGAGCGCCATAACCAATGATGGCTACCTTCGTCCCTTCGAGGAGACCGAGATCGGCATCATCGTTGTAATACACCTTAATCATTGTTCGTTAGGTCCTCCTAAGCTAGTTCACGGAAACCTTTAGTTTCTCGCGACGAAAGAAAATTCCTGCATGCCGACAAAAAAACATGCCGGAATTGTAACTGGCCGTCTTCACGTTAGGTTGGTATGGCGACCCGAAATGCTTTGCCACGCTCGCGACTCCCCAGTACATCTTCCTGAGTGCGCTGCATACCGTCACGATGACCGGGCCAGGTATACAGGTCAAGGGCCTGTTCGAATTCGACCCAGCGAAAATGACTGTGCATAGGAGATAAACGCACCGGCACATCAGGAACTTCAACTGCGAAGACCGGCGCCTGCAGAATCCTGTCGGTGGCGACATCGTAAAACAAATGGACATAATCGAGCGCCCACAAGCCGGTTGGCGCCAATCCTGTTTCCTCACGTAATTTACGGAGCACGGTATGGGTGGCCTTTTCGCCGGGTTCCACAGTGCCGGTAACCATCCGCCATAAGCCGGCATAGCTGACATCGGGAGCGCGACGTAGGACCAGAAATAACGGACGACGACCTCCACGTTTGAAGACATGTATGTCGACGGTGACGACGGCACTCGCATCCATTTCACTAGTATAGCCGAAATTGCCGGACTTTGGCAAAAGCGATTGATCCGCAGGATGACTATCCTGCATTATTCATAACATTTCATATAACGCCTCAGACAGCCCGGCAGTCAATTCGTTCATGAATAATCCGGGCTACTGAAAATCTTTGCCAGGAGAAAAAGGGAATTCGCAGCGTGTGTTGTAAGAAATTAGCTGGATGATGCCTTATACACCTCTATGTGAAACCCGGGTGATGTACAATAACCTCCGGGCCAGTGCGTCGAGGAGGATGGGATCACGTTCACATCAACGGTCTGTTGCGATGAAGGAGAAATAACATGAACCCTGAGAATCTGAAATACTCCGATAGCCACCAATGGGTCGGTGTCGAAGGCCTTGTTGCCACCATCGGGATCACGGCATATGCGCAGGAGCAGCTTGGAGAAGTGGTCTATGTTGAGTTACCGCAAGTCGGCGACGAATTGGCCGCTGGAGAGGTGATGGGGAGTGTAGAGTCGGTGAAAAGTGTCTCCGATCTGTACAACCCCGTGGCTGGCAAGGTGATCGCCGTCAATGACGAGTTGCTTGATGAACCGGCGCGCATTAACTCCGATCCTTATGCTGCCGGCTGGATGGTCAAAATTGAAATGTCGAACCCTCTGGACTATCAAGGGTTACTGACCGCGGTGGAATACCAGGCCAAACTTTGACTTGAATTTCCATCATGCCGTTGTCTTGGAGCGTGAGTGCACAGTCAAGAGCCTATCGAAGAGTCCATTGGCACACGTTTCAAATCAATCAGGTTACATTGAGCCAATGCAAAAGTCCGGCATCTTTTTGCGCCAGGCTTTGTCGTGATTTTCACGCGGGTCTCGTCTCGATACAGTCGACAATCGCTCCGTTCGATGGGCTCACGATCATAGACCGCGCCTGACCAAAAAATCTGCTTGCGATGAAACATCCCGGACTTTGGGACAGGCTCTACGTCGATGCATGGCAGTCCTTCGATGATTCGCGACCGTACCGGTTCTACCGCGTCGGGTTTTGAATCCATCGGGACTGCCACTTTTTTATTGCATACGACCACAACGATATGTTTTTGTCGCCATATCGCATCATTCATGATCGCATAAATAATACTTAGGTTCGCGGACAAAATATGATACTTGCATCATCGCTCCAGTTGACAGATAGTTATTATGTTTGTATTATGTTGTTACATAGCTATGTAGTAATAGAAAAAAGGGAGAATCCATGACAAGTTGTTGTCAGACCGAAAACTGGCTGTTCTACCGTGTGTATGTGCCACGAACGTTGGGCAGATTGCGGCGAAAACAGTGCAGCGATTGGCAGAACAACAGGTTGCCTGCGCGATTTCGGTCAATGATTTACCGACCTATCAGCATAACCGTTGCGCAGCGTCCCGCTTCGTCGCACTTGACGGTTGCGGTGTGGGCTGTGCCAAACAAGCGCTGCTACGCGCGGGGCTGCAAGTGGATGCGCAAGTCATCGTCACTGAACATCAGATTCGAAAAGGCGCAGCGTTTGAAGCAGCTCACGTAGATCGCTTGACGGAATTTGTGGTCGCGTTGTTAGCCCGCATAATTCGCGAAGCGAAATAAAGGGTTAACCGAAGCATTATTCATGTGTTCATGATATTTCGGGTTAACAGGGAAGAAAATACATGACGACGATTCATGCTACCATTCAGAGTGGAGATTGTGGTCATCGGAGCGTTATCATGGCAACTTCGCATGATGACCAGATTGTCGATCTTTTCATTTCCTCAACCTGTCCGAATATTAGGCGTCTCTCTGACCGGTTGTCATCGATTGATGCTTTCGTTGCCTTAGGGGCAGGCTTCGATAATGCGATATATGCAGCGGCACGGCAAACCATGCCGTCTGGGTGTAGCGGTTGCATCGTTCTTGCCGGAGTATATAAGGCCATGCAAAGTGCCGCTGGGCTGGCATTGCCAGTCGATGCACAAATCGCATTTCAGGTAGAAGCGTAGGCGGTTGCGTAAGGCGACTTCATCGTGTTGGAATAGCAAAACAGATGGGGGTTGGGTCATCGCTGACCAACCCCCATCGCGCTCCCGGTTTGTGGAATCACCTGTTACAGTGCGAAGGCCGCGATGAGACCACCAAGGACCGCGTCTATGCCATATCCAATGGTACGGTCTTTCTTTGCCTGGCTGCGTATTTTAGCAAGCAATTTGGTATTGTCCGCTTCAGCTTTCAGGCGGTCGGCATGTTCTTTATCAAGGGCGGCACGCATATTTGCGAGTGCTAATTCGTAGGCGGCTTTTTGCGCTGCCAAGGCATCCGCGTATTTCTTATCATTATCCGCGATCAGCTTGTCAATGGCAGATAGGCGTTTGGCCAGGTTGGCGTTGGTGTCCGTAGCGACCGCTGCCAGGTCGTCCAATTGCTTTTGCAGTGCCACGACTTTTGTCTCCAGGTCTTTCCGTGCGGCGATCTCTTTATCGAGGTTGTCGCCCAGTACTTTTCGGGTGGCTATTTCAAGGTCCAGCGCATCTTTGGCAGCGAGCAATCCCATCAAGGTGCGCGCAAGGTCTTCTGTCTGTACCTGAAATGCCTTTTCTAACTCCTTTGGCGACTTGGTCAGGAGCTCATTTTTGCCTCCGACAGTGGTCGGTTTGGCGACCACTTCCACTTGAGCATCATCGACATCAACCGGACCTTCCGCGCCTTTCTCGTTCAACAGCACAGCGCGTTCAAAATGCAGAGGAGATTTGCCTTCAGCGATGGTGTGAAAGAGAATCGTCGCCAGATTTGCTTCGGCCTGGGTAGTGGCGGCAAGTCCGGTGCGCGTGCCGGTGATGGTGACCTGACCGACCACACTGGTATCAAAATCCCAACCAGCCAGGAACTTCCCGTCTTCCACGAAGGAGCGACCACGGGAGACGTGCAACGGTGCGAGTACGGCGGGGTCATATTTGATGACCAGGCGCACACCGTAAAATTTTTCAGCGGGTGCCAGATTAATGGCAATAGGTACGATGGCTGACTGCTTATTCACCTGAAGAGGCACACTGGGCGCGGAAGGCACAAAACGAATCACCGGTTTGGGCACATTGAGTTGAATCTGCTGAGAGACTTCATTCTCCTCAATGTTCGCACTGGTGACATTGAGTTTGATTTCCTTCTTGCCGCTATCCTTGCCGTTAGCGCGCACGACCCAGTTCGCCTGCACCGTGTCACCTGCACCGAATGATTTATAGCTATGTGAAAGCTGGCCTTCAGCCAGTTCCAGGCCATCAGGCAACGATAATTTCAACACGACATCGCGCGCTTCGTACCCGCCGCCGTTTTTCACATACCCGATAACGGTGAATGGTTGAGTTTGCTCATGCTGGAAAGTTGTCTCTTCCGGCGCCGCAAGGCTTAACGGTAACTTCCCCTGTCCCAGTTTATTGTTACCCATGCCGTAGTCCGTGACATAGACCAGACTCTGCCCGGGGGCAAGGGTTACCGGGTTCCAGAACAGGGCCGCCGCGGAGTCCAGTTCATTTTCGCCTTTACGTATGAAGCTTTGGCCTTCGGTGATCTCTGGTAGCCAGGGTTCATCAGCCAGTGTGCCCCAGTCCGCGAAGAGTAATTTATCCGGGCGAGTGGTTTCACCGCCATTCAAGGTGCCTTGTGAAGTGACGGTGGGGTTTTGCAAGTCATCAAACGCTTGCCAGATCGCCGGCACGTCTTTTCCTTCAAGTAACGTCGCAGTGGTGATGCCTTTTTCGTATTTCGGGTTGTCACCGGCACGTACCGGAGCACCGTCATTGGAGCCGCACATAGTATCGAGCAAGATGCGCAAGCCGACATCATGCGCCGTGGCGCCGGTGTTCTTGAGTCGATAGGTGATGCCGATAGTGTCCAGCATGCGCGAATACCCCCCGCGCACAATAGTCAATTCCTGGGTGGCTTCAATATCACCGAGTTGGCAAACGGTCGTGATCTTTCCTTCTCCCAGGGTTGGGTCAGTGGTGATGGCGCCGTATTTGCCTTTCAAGCCGGCACGGCGATCAGTCTTACCACCGAACACCCAGGTATCGCCATCGATGCGCATACTGGTATAACTGGTCCAGGGGGCATTGCCGCCGAAGATTAAATGCTGGTTCTTGGTCGCAGGATTGACCTGGTCGCCATTCGTCGTTTTGATAGAAAAGCGCCCGGCCTCGCTGGGACCACGATTGACGACAATGCGCAGGAATTCATTCTCTAAAGCGATGTTGGAGGTATCCGCCGCGCGTGCTAAGACCGAATACAGCACGCACGAGGTAAGGACGGCGACAGTGGCAACAAGGCGAGCGATCATAGAGTTACTTCCTTACTCGACGGTAGTGGCCTCAACCTTGCCATGGGCAAAGGTGAAACGCAGGGTGATAGTGGCAGCGACCGGGACGCCGTTCTTTTGCGCCGGACGAAAATGCATTGCGCGTGCGGTAGAAAGCGCCGCTTTGTTCAATAGCGAGTCCGCCGCCTGGGTGATGGAGACGGTATCAACACCGCCATGCGCACTGACGGCGACAGTCACCTCGACATCGCCTTCGATACCTTCTTCCAGAGCTTCTTTGGGGTACACGGCGGTCGCTTTGCCGGTGAATGATGCACCTTCGCTGATGCCGGTTGGTTTGTTTGGTTCACCCACCACATCAGTGCCCAGACCTTCTTGATTGCCTGTCGGCGCTTTAAAAAGACCATGCGGCGAAGTGAGCATCGCTGGTGACAGATTCGCGCCTTCACCAGGTCCGGGGACCGTAGAGTACTCAGACATCTGGTGAGTGCGCGTCGGGTGTGGTTTTTGTACGCCGCGCGGTTTCACCTGCGCCGTGTGCTCTTGTTCTGGTATCAAAGGTGTGACGGGGGTGGTTGCGGTGGGGGGGTCCGGTAAGAGTGTTACCGGCGTATAAATGGTTTCCGGTTCAACCGCTTCCACAGTAGCGATCCGTACCAGGCTTAATGCCAGCAACAGCGCAACATGGACCACCAGGGAAATGGGAAGCCACACTTTGTAAAACGAAATCTGTTTCATGGCTACCTCGGGGCAGTGATGCCGTTCCGTTCCCGCGTCGCCAGCGCAATGGTATTTACACCCGCGCCGCGTGCGACATCTATCGCATTGATTACCATACTGTAAGGTAAGCCTTCATCCGCGCGGACCACAAGCAAAGTTGATCCATACTTCTGGTGCACTTGCGCGATGCGCGCGCCAAGAGCGCTGAATTCAACCCGGTTGTTATTCACAAAGACTTCCCGATCTCGGGTAAGGCGTACCACGATAGGTGACGAAGGCAAGGGATCCTGCTGACTCGCAGTGGGCAGGCTGATCTTAAATGCATCTTCTTTGGAGATCACCGGCATCGTCACCATGAAGATGATCAACAACACCAGGCACACGTCTGTAAGCGGTGTGATGTTGATATTGCTGATATAGTGGATTTGATTAGTGCGTTTCGTGCGGATCATCCTACTGACTCCGTCTGCGAGGCGCTGCCAGCCTTGCTCTCTTGCAGATGTTGCAGAGTATAGGACCATTCGGTGCAAAAGCGTTCCAACTGCAAGCGGAATTGCTCTACTTGAGCATTGAAATAGTTGTTGAAAACGACCGAAATGATACCGATGCCAAGGCCAACCGCGGTGGCGATCAGGGCTTCCGACATCCCTTGTGAGACGCCGGGCGCGCCGACCACTTGCCTGGTAGCAACGTCCTGGAAGGCCTTCATGATACCGATTACTGTGCCGAATAACCCGATGAAGGGGGCGATATTGCCGATGGTGCCCAGGATGGGCAGTGGGCGTGTTAGTTGTGCCAACTCAGCGTCACTGGCCAGAGTTAAAGTGTCGGCAATCTCGTTTGCCGCAGCATGTGGGCGCATAACGCTCGCTTTGGCGACACGAACAAAAGGCCCCGCGGCATCATCCAGCAATCGTGTGGCACTGGCCCAATCATTCCGGGCAATCAATCCTTCGATGCGTAACATAAGTTCTTTAGGCACGGCACCGAGACGAGAAAAAGCCCAGATCCGTTCTAGAACCACGGCAACGACAAGTACAGAACAGGCAGCGAGGGGGAATAAGGAAATTCCGCCTTGCTTCAACAGCTCAAAAAAGGACATGAGTGGCTCCTATTCAGATCGCGCTCACCCACCGACTTCATGGGATTCACGAGTATGGGCGCGCTAGGGATACTCCCTGCTCGTGTTTGACACCACTAGGGGCAGTGAGTTTCAACGAACGGGGGAAAGATTGAGGAATTATGCTTCCATGGCTTCGCGACAATTTCCTGCCTCATTGCGGAAAGGTCAGGAACCTTGTGGGGTTTCCGCCTGTTGCGACGCATTGATGAGCCCCTGGGCGAGTACTTGAAAGAGTGCCAGTGATTCCTCGCGGGAGTAACATTGGCTCTGTCGGGAAATAAACGTCGCCAGGTTGATGAGCAGATTGGCGACTAAACGATGTGAGACATGAGGAATCGGCGTGGGCAGCGTTTGATCGAGAAATGTCTCAATCGGCGAAATAAGTAATTGCTCATATGCGTCAACTAATTCTTTTTGCGTCTCTTCCGGAAGGTGAATAATCTCCACCATCGCCGCACCAACACGAAAACTATGGGTTTCGCATATGTCGATTGCATCATAAGGGAATTGGCGGGCAAAATCGGCGAAGTCCGTAGATTGCGTAATGCAACCGCGGATGAGCGCATGCCGTGCATCCAGCTCAGAGAGCAGACAATCTTGAAAGAGCGATGCTTTACTGGTATAAAAATAATACAATGCCGGCGCCGTCATATCACATGCTTGCGCCAATTGTTTCAAAGTGAAACCCAGGTAGCCGTATTGGCCAAACAGACGCTTGGCTTCGACCAGGATCATGTCCTTTTTATTCACGTCTCACTCCACCATGCCGCGCAGATATCAAGGCACGATCGTACAATATGCAGGCTACTCTGTCAATAAAATATCCATACTTTCAAAGGTTTTGCACAAACCTGCGATCGTACTGAAGTGTTAGCCCGCTCTATCCGCGAAGCGAATAGAGCACCGGTTAACCGAAGCATTATTCATGCGTTCATGAATAATGCGGGTTAGAATAGATTCGCCAGCGTCGTTGATGCGCAAAGGAGAAATTTATCGGATGTCGTACTGGTGTAATATAAGGATCACCATATAAAGATACCGTCCATTGTATCTTTTGACGGGAGCGAATGTGATGCAGAGATGGCAGATCGTGCTCCTCGGTTGCCTGGCTATTTTCGTCATCGCTACTCGAGCGATACGATGCGAGGAAGGCACCCCCTTTGGCTTGTTAGCCGGCACCGTGAAGCTGGAAGATGGCTCAGCGTATTATCTAGCGCCGGTTGACTTGACTATTGGCGGCGAGACCACACAAATAATTGCCAACAGCGACGGCACTTTTGGCGGCATTGTGCCGGCGGGACCGGTGCGCGCGACAGTCAATGGTGTGACCGTAGCGAAGACCGTCGAACCCGGTGGCCTGTGCGCATTAAATATCGTCGTCAAACTCCCGGGAGTGCTCCTGACCGTGCAGATGCCGGACGGCACGCCGGCGACCGCCACAATCAATGCCGCGTATCAATCTCCAGATGGAGACGGCAATAGTTGTCCGGTGACGATGGTCGGCGCCGGTCGGTATTGGGTGTCCGGAGTGCCGTCGTCCGCCACGGCCTTTTCCGTTGTCGCCTATGGGGCGTATCTATTAGCCCCACTCACCGCACGCCGGGAATGGGCTTTTGAGAAACCAGCGGAACGCCGTCTGCTCTCCATAAGTTTCGAACATCTCATTCCATTAAAAGTCACCCTGGCCGACCCCGATGCGAAACCACTCCCGCGCGTCCAGGTCCAGGTCACATTAACGGATTATGTACCGCTTTATGATAACTGGTACCCGGAGGGGAAAAAACCGGATGTAGAAGCGCTGGCAGCCGGACGAAAGACCGCCATTGACCTGGGCACGCTCTACGCTGATCCGGCCGGAGTGGTAACTTTGGGCGCCTGGCCGACCGGGCGCTACAGTGCGAAACTCACTGTAGGTGGGGAAGAACAAGAACCGCAAGCCTTCACCATCACTGCAGAGAAATCATCGCTGGATCGCTTTATCGTTGGTGAAAGACCGCGGAAAGTCACACAGACCGTCTTTGACGCGCAAGGTCACCCGGTGCCGAATACGGAACTATACGCCAGCTATTGTTGGTTGGGAAAGGTCACCGTCCTACGCAATACCAGTGATGCCACCGGGAAAGTCGTATGGAAAACGTTGCCTCCGGTGCGGGTAATTGTTTGGGGCAAACATGTACCTGCCGGTGTCTTACTCGCCGAGACAACGACGGTAACGGAACCACTGCCACCCCCGGTGCCCGATACCGCCAAAACGATTCGTTTCTATCTGCTGAATCCCGGCGATCAACCGGTACATTATAGTTGGTTGTTATGGAAATCGAACATTGTAAGCGACCCGGACGATAGTCTGGAGATGGATTATTATCCGTTAACTGATTTTCAAGTGCGCAGCGGAGTCCGTGATTCCGCCTATTGGGAATGCAACATGCAGGGGGGGGCGCCTTTCAGCATGTTGGTAGTATCACAGACGCATCCGTTGTGGAAAACCGCGCTGTCAGAAGTATATGCACCCTACGTCGATTCAGACATCCCCGTGATTTTCGACCTGGTATTGAATGAAGGCGCCTATGTAAAAGGGCGTGTGACCACGCCATCCGGACCGCCGACCGCACTGAATAGCATTCGGCTGACAACTGTACAGGAGTCGGAATTACCGCACACCCTGAGCGAGACGCTGGCGCGGCAGTTGGGACATCAGGTAGTGACTCTTACCGGAAAAGGTGAATTCGATGCCTCGGTGCTCTCACCCGGCACTTATCGGGTGGAGATTGACCTGTATGACCGTGCCGCCCCGACACCAGCAGCCATGTTGCTGAAGGTTGAACAAGGTGAAAACACCGCGGTCATTCCACTACCAGACCCAGTAGTGAATGTGCCGGGAGGCACTACGGTCTTCTGGGCGATGCGCAATGCTCCGATGCAAATTCGACGCGTTACAGTTGATAAAGAGGCGAAGGATGTGGCTTTATTTGCGCCTAAGGAGCAACTATTGGCGTTGTGGTATTCGCCTGAGATCGGGAAGTTGCAACTCTACACACCCGGAGATGTCAAAGAGCCGGTGCGCACGCTAACACTGCGTGCGGTGACCTTACAACCACGCGACGAAAAAGGGAAAATGGTTACGGCGGCGCTGCATTTGATGCCGCTGCTTCCTCTGGCTGTGGATCAGCGGGTTTTCTACCAGTTGCCGAATGAAGGACACGCGGAGCAGATAAGCACGCTGCTGCGACACGACGGCGTGTATAAAGCTAATCTCTGGCCCGGCACGTATATTGTAACGGATGATGCACAGGAGGTGGTCGGGCTGGTTGTTATCCCCGCACAGGGACCGGCAGAGATACCGTTTGTAGTCGGTCGCGACCAGGGAATTTTTACGGCACAACCGACGAAAAATCTTATTTTGAAATTTGCAACGGCCGATCAATCTGCTCAACGCCGCAACGGTGCGGCGGTCATCTCTGTTAGTTACGATGTCACAGCGACCGGACAGACGACTATTCGGCCGGAAGACATCGTTAATGGCATGGTAACCCTCGATGCGCCGGCTTCCGCGTCGAAGATGAGTCTGCAATGGCTCGATGCTGGTGTGATCGATGGAGTCGTCTTGCCGAACGCCGGCACAGCCACTCCCGTAGCCGTACCTGCCTGGCAGCCGGGTGCGACGATAGCTGGCACGATCAAATCTACCGAGAAGGACCCACTTGCCAACATCGAACTATCTATTGGTCGACGCGGATCCCTCTCACCTGAGAATATACATGTGCAGACCGATGACGACGGCCATTTCTCCGTGACCGGCGCTTTACCCGGAACATATTTCGTATTTCAAACATTAGAAGGCACCACATTGGGTTGGGTGTTGTCCGTACCGGCGAAAGGGATACAAAACGCGCAGTTGCACACCCTCGAATCCCCGGTCTGTTTGACGTTGCCGACCGATTTTAGCGAGGAACAACACCTCTGGTGGTTGCCGGAGAAAGGTGCGCCATTGCCGTTACCAAACTGTGGACAACGCGGAGGCAATCTGACCACGGGTAGCGATAGTTGGAAGCAAACTAATAGTTATGATCTTACACAGGGAGATGGTTGGCTCTGGGTGGCTGATGCACGGTATGGTCGCAGTCGGTATCTGCGCGTGAATGCCCAGCCCAACGTGAATCAACTGGTAAAAGGAGAGGATGGACCCAGTCTCGGGTTATACGTACCCTATGCGCCTACCACAGGATTACCCGGAGCCGTTACGCTCAGTGGCACCGGCGACCGCCTGGGATTAGAGGTAACCTTCCCGCATTTCTTCTGGCAACCGATACCCCTGTTAAACCTGACTTTAGGTCAAATTGACGCTGTCCCACCGGGCACATATCGCCTGACGGTTGTGCTGCGCACCGGTAGTGTCACCGTGCCGGTAACCGTAGGCGCTTATGGCGCCGCGATCACTCTTCCAGTAGCAGGGACATCCGGGAAATAGCAAATTCGATGAACGGAAATTGTCCATACCTCGGGTGATACCGTACATTCCCCCCCTGGTGCAGCAAGATTGCCTGCATGAGCGTGCATGATGACAACTTGCAGGTGCAGAGCCTTCACGATCCATTCTTTTTCTTCTCCATCCGCAACCGCCTACCCTGCATTATTCATAACATTTCGAATAATGCCACCGTATACCCGGCAGTCAATAACTTCATGAATAATCCGGGCTACCGAGAATCCGAAGTTGGTATTATCAACAGATTCTCATTTGCTATCATTATCATTATTATTTATTAATATCAATAAAAGTTATTGACAACGTGCATGAAGCGCAATATTATACTAATAGTTATCTGTTGAGCTTTCTGCGAAAGGAGAATTGCCATGAAGACTGTTGTAGAGGAACAGGATCAGGAATTGCTCGCGCTTGAAGATGCTGCTGAGTTTTTGTGCGTGAGTAAATCGACGATGTATCGCTTGCTGACGCAAGGAAAGCTGCACGGGATGAAAGCCGGCAAGCAATGGCGATTTCGTAAAGAGGACTTATTGTCCTATATGCAGCGCGGACCGGCCGCCCTGGCGTTAGCGAATGTACCCCTCGCGGTATTGGCTGGCGAAATGACGTTTTTTGCCGCGGAATTAGCGCGCGTTGGGTCTTCTGCTGAAAATGCCGATGATCCAGCATTGGAAGGTGAAGCCGGAAAGATTACCCAGCTCGTGCGACGAATGGTCTGGTTGATGTGCGTGACCAAGGCCAGTGACTTGCATCTGGAGCCCGTATGGAACGCCGGGGAAGAATATTTATTGATGCGCTTGCGTATCGACGGCAAGCTACAGGAGATACGGCGCCTGCCGTTCGTGCTCACTGAACCACTGGTCCTGGAGTGGAAGCGGTTAGTCGGTTTGTCGATCGAAGAGCGCACCCACCCACAAGTGGGTGGTATGCGACTCACATTCAACCAGCAACTCGTCGCTGAGCGGGTCTCAATAGTGCCAACGATCTATGGAGAGAAGGTCGCGGTGCGGACGATTCCCACACGCGTGCCGTCGTTGAATGATCTTGAATTAGGCGAAACTCCCTTGAAAGAATGGATGTCGCGGATGCAGGGACTGATCCTTGTTACCGGTCAGACAGGGAGCGGCAAGATGACAACATTGGCGGCGTGCGTGCTGGAACTCGTTGCGCAGAACGTCAATATTATGACCATTGAAAACCCGGTAGAGTTTGTGTTCGAGCATGGCGTGACCCAACTCAATATTGAGCACTATTCCTGCGCTGAGGGCATGCGTGCCGTGATGCAACAAGACCCGGATGTCATCGTCCTCGGTGAACTTGTTGGTGACCCCGAGTTAGCGCAACGCGCTGTCTGGGCTGCGGAAACCGGCCATTTGGTCATGTCATGTCTGCATGCTCACGATGCGATTACTCCGCTTTTCGAATTTCTCGACTGGGGGGTGAAACGCTCGTTGTTGACGGCGAATATCACCGGTATCGTCAATCAGCATCTTCTTGCCCGGCTTTGTCCGGCGTGCAAAGCGTCGACTGTTCCGGACGATGAATTGCTGGAGGAAATTCGCAAAGCAGCTCTCGACGGTGGGTACCAAATTCCCGATACCGCCACATTTTATCAGCCTGTGGGGTGTGAGCACTGCCATGGAAATGGGTACACCGGCCGTTTTGCGTTGCATGAATATTTCATCTTTACCCCCGCATTGCGCGCCGCATTTCTGCGCGGAGTCACGAGCGATGACTTTACCAAACTCGTCCGCGAGCAGGGGCAACTCTCGAGTTTTGCTGCTGGGGTGCAGAAAGCTGTGGAGGGCGTCACTGCACTCGATGAAGTGCTGCGGAAAGTGTCGCGCTGGCGTACCTGAAACAGTAGAAAAATACTGGAATGTCCGTCAGAGCGCAGGGACGCTGGTGATAGCTACCGAAAGAAAAGTATAAGCTACTTTTGGTCTATGGGTAAGCTCGCAGCGCGGATATAGCCACGTGGCGCGTGACTATATCCGCGATCAACTCGACCAGGGAGTTTTGTCAAAATGTCATTTCAACTATCCGATCATCCACATCGCCGTTTCAATCCGTTGACAGGGGAATGGGTACTCGTCTCACCGCACCGCGCCAAGCGACCGTGGCAGGGGCAAGTTGAAAAATTACCACCGGTGACGCGTCCGGCATATGATCCGACCTGTTACCTGTGTCCAGGTAATACGCGGGCGAACGGCGAGGTGAATCCCGCTTATCTTACGACTTATGTTTTTGAGAATGATTTTGCTGCTTTGTTGCCCGATACGCCAGCCGGGGAGTATCGCCAGGCAGACTTGCTCATCGCCGAAGCTGAGCGTGGGGTGTGCCGTGTCATCTGTTTTTCGCCGCGTCATGATCTCTCCCTGGCAGAAATGACCGCCGCGGAAATACTACCAGTGGTGGATATCTGGGCTGCGCAGTATGTTGAATTAGGCGCACAGGACTTTATCAACCATGTGCAAATTTTCGAGAATAAAGGGTTGTTGATGGGGTGTAGTAATCCCCACCCGCATGGGCAAATCTGGGCCTCAGAACAACTGCCTGGCGAGCCGACGAAAGAAATGACTACCCAGCAGGCCTATCAGCAGCGTACCGGGTCGTGTATGCTCTGCGATTATCTTGCTCTCGAATTGGCGGCAGGGGAACGAATTATCGCGGAGAATGCGTATTTTGCCGCACTGGTTCCTTTTTGGGCGATTTGGCCCTTTGAGGTGATGCTGCTGCCGAAACGACACCTCGACGCCTTGCCGGCACTCGATTCCGTAGAGCGCCAGGCACTGGCAGACCTCTTGCGACGCGTTGCCACCCGTTTTGACAACCTTTTCGCAAGCTCATTCCCATATTCCATGGGGTGGCATCAGGCGCCAACCGATGGGTTCGCGCATGACGAATGGCACTGTCACCTGCACTTCTACCCGCCGTTGCTGCGTTCAGCGACAGTGAAGAAGTTCATGGTCGGCTTTGAGATGCTGGGCAATCCTCAACGCGATATCACGCCGGAGATGGCTGCCGCGCGCTTAAGTAGCCTCAGTGATGTGCATTATAAAACAGCGGGAGTGTGCTGAGATGAACGATCGCAACACAACGGCATCCCCGGGCCCCAAACGTTCCTGTTTTGGTTGTCTGGGACGGTTGTTTCTCTGGAGTTTTACGCTCTTGTGCGTGGGCGTCGTCGTGCTCTTGCTCTCCTTCCTCCTCCTCCCCCCGTTTGGTCAGCAGCATTCCGCGCGCGTTTTGTTGTTGGGCTTGGACAAGGCGGAAGAAGGAACGCAACGCTCCGATACAATTATTGTATGTGTCTCGCGCCTCAACGACGGCAGCACCACGCTTATCTCCATTCCGCGCGACTCGCGCATACATATTCCAGGCTATCAGGGGTACCGGAAGATCAATGCGACCTATACACTTGGTCGCGAGGCACTGATACGGAAAACCCTGGCGCAACCCGCATTGCTTCACGCCGATTTACCCTATTATGTCGTGCTCGATTCCGATACTACCCGCGCGGTGGTCGACGCCATGGGCGGTGTCGAGGTGACCGTGCCAGTACGGATGAAATATGATGACAACTGGGGCGGATTACATATCGATTTGCACCCGGGCAAACAGTTGCTGAATGGTAAACAAGCGGTTGGATTTCTGCGCTGGCGAAAAAATAATCACGGAGTTCATGGACCGGGCGGCGATGACATCAAACGTGGAGAGCGTCAGCGGGAACTGCTGCATGCGATGATCACGAAATTGCGTGGGTGGCCTGGTTGCCTGAAAGGCCCGGATGCCTACCGTGCATTCCGCGCACATGCGCGCACGAACATTAAAGATTATCGTCAGTTCCTGCTGCTCGCCTGGTCAGCGCGTGAGATGCATTCCGAAGCACTGCCCAGCGATCCGCACACGCATGCTGGGATCAGTTATGTGGATTGCGATTGGCGCCAGGGACGAGAAATGTGGCGTGCTGCACTCGGTGAGTAACCGGCAAGGTCAAATGACTTTGCAGCGTTTCGCGTCAATCTTGACAACTTCGGTCCATGTGTTCGCACCTCAGGCAGTACCGGCGATACTTTACAGTATCAGGATGCCTCAGGCAGGAGTGTGAATTCTTTGTGTCGTATTTAGAGCCTGTCTCAACGTCCGCGATGAAACATCCCGGACATTGAGACAGGCTCTATTTATTGCACATTCCACGCGATGAGGTGATTCCGTGACGATCTCGTACCATGCGCACCATAGTCCAATTGGCGCCAATGCGTCGTTCACCATGGGCAAGTTAGGAACTCGTGGTGGTTTCGGTCTGGAAAATGGCCGTCCTGCTGATCATGATCTGTTCATCGGGTACCGCCGCGGCACTGGACCCGCGCATGTCCTCCCCTTCTACCAGGGTGGCGAAATGAGTCTGGATAGTTTTTTGGTCGAGGGTGCCGGGGAGCAAGTGGAGTCGGGCATCGTCTTGTCGCCGTTCAGCGACACTCAGATATCTCGCTCGCAACGTTGGGCCACTGATTCCTGGTCGGCGCCTGATTTGACTTTCCAACTTTTGACGCCCTGCGGCCCGGTTCCTGACCCGGCTGTTGCTTCCGCGGAGGAGATGAAACTGGCGTTGGCGCCGGCGATTCTTGCGCAATTGACCATCGATAATGCGCATAGCCCGGAGCCGCTGGTCGCCTTCTTCGCCTTGGGTAATGCCGCGAAATCGTTGCGCCCGTTGGATGATACTACTGGCGGTACTTTACGCGGAATCGCCTTTCAGCGTGAATGGGGATTCGCGACGATGGACGCTCCGGGGATTCACACGTACATGGATTTCTCTCTAGAGGAAGGGTTGCGGAAATCCATACCGGAGATCTTTCGTCTGGCTAGCCATGGCGGTATCCTGATCGACGTCGCACCCGGCGAGGTGAAGACTGTCGTCATCGCTCTCGGTTTTTTTCGCGAGGGGATTGTGACGACCGGCATCGCGACACGATATTTCTATTCGCGATACTTCACCGGGCTGGAAGATGTGTTGGCCTACACGCTGGCGCATGTTGATGAATTGCTAACCACCGCCGCCGTTCGTGATGCGGAATTGCTTGCCAGTTCCCTGTCGGCCAATCAGCAGTTTATGCTCGCGCATGCCACCCGCAGCTACTTCGGCAACACCGAATTTCTCGAAGCCGCGGGACAACCATTATGGGTGGTGAATGAAGGTGAGTATCAAATGATGAACACCTTTGATTTGACCGTCGATATGCTCTTTTTCGAGTTGCGCTTCAACCCGTGGACGGTTCGCAACGTGCTGGACCAATTTGCCGATCGCTACAGTTATTTCGATCAGGTCAAACACCCCGCGGAACCGGGAGTATGGTATCCGGGCGGCATTTCCTTCACGCATGAGATGGGCATTTATAATCAATTTGCACCGGCGGAATATTCCGCATACGAACGGACCGGACTCGATGGTTGCTTCTCACACATGACCCACGAACAACTTACCAACTGGGTGCTCTGTGCTACGCTCTATATTCACCACACCGGAGACGAACACTGGTTGGAACGTCGGAAAGGCATTTTTCGAGAATGTCTGCAGAGTCTGCTGAACCGTGATGGGCGCACCGCGCAGGAATACGATGGGGTGATGGACATGGACAGCTCCCGCTGCGGCCTGCACGGGCAGGAGATCACCACCTACGATTCATTGGATGTGAGTCTGGGTCAGGCGCGTAATAACCTGTACCTGGCGGGAAAAACCTGGGCCTCCTATGTGAGTTTACAATGGATTTTCCGACGCGTGGGATGGGGAGACCTGCTCGAACTGGCGGATGCCGGCGCCATACGTTGTGCTGCGACAATCGTGGCCAATTATCGTCCGGAAACGGGGTTCATTCCGGCGGTCTTCGAGGCCGGCAACTCCTCGTGTATTATTCCCGCCATTGAAGGACTCGTCTTCCCTTACCTGCTGGGCGACCGGGATGCCGTGTCGGAGACCGGGCGCTATGGGACAATGATCGAGACGTTGAAGGCGCATATGCGCACGGTGCTGCAACCAGGTGTATGTATCGATGCCGAAGGGCATTGGTGGAAGATGTCCTCGACCAGTCGCAATACCTGGTTCAGCAAGGTGGCCATCTGTCAGTTTGCCGCGCGTCAAGTGCTGGGGTTCACCTTTGGCGATCAGGATGCCGTGTTCGATACCGCGCATGCCGATTGGCAACGGATAGGCTCTTCGGAATGGGCGATGTGTGATCAGATCGTCGATGGCCTCGGGCAGGGGAGTCGATATTATCCCCGCGGCGTCTCCTGCATCCTCTGGCTAGAAGAGACCTTGGATACTGCAGTGTTGACGAAAGTATAAGGTGTGAGATTGCTCCGCGAATTGTCAGTGGTAGTGTACGAAGGACGCCCCGTTGCCGGGGCGTCCTTCGCGTTAATCAGTGGGGTTGAAATCTTCTTTGCCCGCTCCACAATCCGGACAAGCCCAATCTGGGGGAATAGCGGAGAACGGGGTACCGATTTCGATGCCGTTGTCTGTGTCACCAACGGTCGGATCATAGACATACCCACAGAGCGTACATTCATATCTCATTTGTTACCTCGCAACTTTTGCCAGCAAGCGTGCGGCGACATCCTGCCCTAACGCGTAGCATGACGCCAGGGCGGCCCCATCTGGGACATACTTGACTTTCAATCCATCGGCCACCAGGTCGATTTTCATTGCTGTCAGGATATCTTGTACCTGACCGACCGCTTCACCTCCCCAGCCATAGGAGCCAAACGCGGCCCCGATAAGGTTTTGCTTCCGTAATCCTTTCAAGTAGGTCAACACGTCGGCGACGGGTGGAAAAAGGTTATTATTGAGGGTGGGGGAGCCCACCAGCAGCGCGCCGGCGTCGATCAGTTCCAGGGCGATATCGCTCCGGTGGGATCCATGGATCGGCATCAGGCGCGGAGTGGCGCCGCCAGCCGAAAGGCCTTCAGTGATCGCGCGCGCCATTTTTGCCGTGCTCTCCCACATTGTGTCATAGAGTACTACGGCCTTCGTTGTCGGTTGCTGTTCAGCCCAGGTGCGGTACCAGTGTAGCACAGTCGCGATGTGCGAGCGCCAAATGGGTCCGTGGTCGGGGGCGACGAGGCTGACCGGAAGATTGAGACTGGTCACGCGTTCGAGTAGTTTGAGCACCAATCCAGAATAGGGAGTGAGAATGTTGGCGTAATAGTTTTTCGCCTCATGCTCGAGTACCGCCATCTCTTCCTCATCGTCGAAACGTCGAGAGGACGCCAGGTGCATACCAAACGCATCGTTCGTGAAGAAGACCTTGTCGGCATCCAGGTAGGCGAGCATACTGTCCGGCCAGTGCAGCATCCGGGCTTCAAGGACAGTCAGGCCCATATTCCCCAGGTCGATCACTTCGCTGTCTTTCACTGTAGTCAGTGCAGACTCGAGGTGGAAATGATCCATGAGGGCCTTCACGCCGTTCGGGGAGGCCAATACTCGGGCAGGATTGGTGCGCGCAATAACCGCGGGCAGACCACCGGAATGATCCATTTCAGAGTGGAGCGACACCAGGGTATCAATGCAACCCGGGTCGATCACCGAGGCGACGCGTTCCAACATTTCCGGAACAAACGGTGCTCTAACCGTGTCGATGAGTGTGACGGTATCCGCGAGGATCAGATAGGCATTATAGGTCGTCCCACGCTCAGTCGTATACCCGTGAAAGTCGCGCAACCCCCAGTCGATCGCGCCCACCCAATAGACATGATCGCTGATGCGTACCGCGCGATAGGGTGAATAATTTCCTGATGTGTCAAGGCAATTGGTCATCGTATATCCTCGTACGATAGGTCGTGAAGCAGACTGCTGCCGCACGGCACGTTCTGATTGATCGTTGTGCTACGCGCCGAAGCTTCATGCGCTTCGCGAAGCGCATGGAATAGACTTGCCGATCAGTGCGATTGTAGAACAAATTTTCGGATTCGACAATGCACCGAAGCGCTTATCTCACTCTTCTCCAATCTTTCTGACTGCCGATCCGCGTGGGATGCACGCATTAGGCGCGCGAGCGTTCCCGCGAGCATATACGTGTCTGCTGGTTGTAAATTCAACAGCACAGTACTGCGTGGATTCAGGTTGTGAGCTCTGTCTCACGAAACTGAGTGACGCTTTTAGTACGTACGATGCTCTCACGCGCCAAGTTGAACACCGCAACCGATCAGTGTTGCCGAGAAATAACCGGAGAGAAAAAGGCTAAACTCCAGAGCAGGTTAGCGGGCTAGTAATGAAACTGATCCGCGGTGACGCGAGCGGCAAAGAGTCGGTGGGTAAAAACCGTGTAGCCGACAATGAATGGCAGGCCGATAATGACGATAATGAGCATCACTTTCAGCGTGAGAAAACTGGAGGAGGCGTTACTGAGCGTCAGGCTAAATTGTGGATTGTCTGCCGGCACCATTCGTGGGTATAGCGCAGTGACGGAGGATATTATGAAGCCGCCGATGGCGCATACCGAGGCTAGAAAAGCTGCTAAATCTCGCTGCTGTGCCGAATAGACTTTGATCAGGAGTAGTGCTAGTGCGGTCAGGGCCGGCAACAACCATAGCAACGGGTGGACCATATAATTAGTCAGCAGGTGCGGGGCGGCGGCAGGTGTGACCAGTATGGCGCTAAGCGCCAGCAGCAGAGTACCGATCCAGGCGCTTCCTGCCCACCGGCGGGCTTTTGCCGGCAGGTCGCCACTGGTCTTGAGCGCAATCCATAACGCTCCGTGCGTAGCAAGCAAAGCGATGCCGAAAACGCCGATGAGCAGACTATACGGGTTGAGTAAGTCGAAGAAACTGCCGGTATTATTCCCCACCTGATCTAACGGCAGACCGCGCAAGATGTTCCCCCACGCTACTCCCAACAGCAAGGTGATCACGATGCTGCCGACGGCGAAGGCAATATCCCAGTAACCGCGGATGCGTGGTGAAGGTTCCTTCCCACGTAGTTCAATGGCGATTGCGCGGAACATAAAGCCGGCCAGCAACACAATTAATGCCAGATAGAACCCACTGAAGATCGTGGCATAGACTGGGGGAAAGGCGGCGAAGAGCGATGCACCTCCCGTAATCAACCAGACTTCGTTGCCATCCCAGAATGGTCCGATCGCGTTGAGTATCATGCGGCGTTCTTCCTCACCGCGCGTCAGCAGGTGCCAAAACCCCGCGCCGAGATCGAAACCATCGAGAACCAGATAGCCGATGAAAAAGATCCAGAGAATCACGAGCCAACTGTGCTGAAGAACAATCATGCGGCTACCTCCGGGCCTGTGAGGGGCTGGTCGGTCTCAGGGCCGCGCAAAATTTCTCGGCGCACCGCAAGAAACCACCAGATAAAGAGCAGGCTATAGATACTGATGAACACCAGGAGAGAAATCAATATTTGGACGGCAGGCACCGACACGGATATCGCTTCAGCGGTGCGCATCAGCTGGTAGACGATCCAGGGTTGTCGTCCAACTTCCGCCGTAATCCACCCCAGTTGAATCGCGATGGCGGGTAGGGGAATCGACAGCAGGGCCAACCAGAGATACGGTCGAAAGCGATAGACGACACCGTTTCGCAGGAGTAGCAACCCCAGGCCGCTGAAGCCGATAAAGTAACAGCCAAGTACGACCATGAGGTGGAACGGGAAAAAGGTCAAAGGCAGGGGGGGCCAATCCGCCGCCGGTGTTTGGTCTAAACCGGCCACTTCCGCGTCAGCGTCATTATGTGCGAGCCAACTCAAGCCACCGGGAATACGCACGGCATAATGTACCGTGCGTTGTGCGGGGTCGGGAATGCCGAAAACCAGCAACGGCGCATGGCGCTGTGTGTCGAACAACCCTTCGATAGCCGCGAGTTTTGTCGGTTGGAAGTGCGCCACTTCAACCGCATGCCAGTGCCCGATAAACAGCACTAACAGGGAGGCGACGAAGGTGAGCGACAACGAGAGGGTGAAGGGTGGGCGGGCGAACGCTTCGTGCTGTTTTTTGAGCAGGTACCAGGCGGAAATTCCGAGCATGAACATACTGCCCATGAGGAGCGCTGCGGCAATAGTATGGAAATAACGCGGCAAGGTAGAGGGGTTGAACGCCGCGGCCAGAAAGTCGGTGAGCACCGCGCGACCGCCGACAATGGTATACCCCGCCGGCGTTTGCATCCAGGAATTCGCAATGATGATCCATAAACCGGACAGCGTCGCACCGAGGGCGACCAGCCAGGAGGAAATATAATGCACACGTGGGGAGAGACGAGTCCAACCGAGAAGTAACACGGCAAGGAAACTGGATTCCAGGAAGAAAGAGGTGATGCCTTCCGCCGCCAATGGTGCTCCGAAGATGTCGCCGACGAAGCGTGAGTACGCCGCCCAATTGGTGCCGAATTCGAATTCCATGGTAATCCCGGTCGCGACGCCGACCGCAAAGGTCAGGGCGAAGATCTTGACCCAAAAATGGGCGATCGCACGATCTAGCGCGCTGCCGGAGCGCCGGTAACGGGACATCAACACGACAATCAACCAGGCCAACCCGATGGTGATTGGCGCGAAGAGAAAGTGGAATCCCACTGTGAAAGCAAACTGAATCCGCGAGAGCATCACGGCATCCATGGCGCCTCCCACATCCTGGCGTGCCGTGCACGCGGTACAGAAACGCGATGGGGCGCGCGTATGCCGCGCACCCCATGCATGAGAATACTACCCACCGATGGGGGGATTCACTGGAGGCGTGAAGATACGCGTCGCCAGGTCACGGTCGATCATAAAGAGACCGCTGCCTTCTCCGGCAAACTGCATCTGTTTGACGACTTTGTCGGCATTCGCCTCTTCCTCGACCTGCTCAGTGATAAACCACTGCAGGAACGCCGTAGAGGCGTGGTCGCGTTCCGCGACCGCCAGATTCACCAGATTGTCGATACGTTGCGTCACCAGTGTTTCATGTGTATACGCGTCGACGAACGGTTGGCGCGGGTTTGGCCATTCCGCCGGCGGTCCGGCGATGGGTTGCAACGTCAGACGTCCGCCTCTGGCAAGTACAAAGTCGAACATGAAAGTGGCGTGCAACATCTCTTCCTGTACCTGGATGCGCATCCAACTGGCGAACCCGGGCAGGTTCACGGACTGATAGTAGGCGCTCATCGACGCATACAGATAGGCGGAATAGAGCTCCGCGTTGATCTGGTCATTGAAAGCTTGCTGCATTTGTTCGCTGATCATAATCCGGCCTCCGTCTTCCATACACCGTGCAGATTGCAGAGTTCGCGCACCGCCAGTGTGGCGGCCTGGAGGGGAAAGAAGGCGACCGGAGCGTCGCCGGGGTGCAGAAATTGACGATACGCTTTTCCATCCACAAGGACTTCGATCCACTCAATATAGTGTTTCTCTTCCATCGGATGCAAGACGCTGCCTACAGTGACTGTTAATCCCTCAGCGGTCTGTTCGATGACCGGCAGATGCTTTTCACGCGAGGCATCCACCGTGTTGTCTACGAGCAATTTCATCGTTTCCCCGCAACAGGAAAGCGTACAGTCTGCGCCGTGCAGCACTTCGACTGTCATGGTGCAGCCGGGACATTTGTAGATCTGATGTAATACCGTTGTCTTGGTCAACTCAGTCATTTCTATTCTCCTTTCTGATTCCTCCGGCAAGTAGCCCGCGGATAAAGTATCGTTGTGCGCTGCTGCCGAGATTTTCGCGTCAGGCGAATACGATATCTGCAACTCTGTGCAGGCATAGACGGCTGATATCGTGTGAAGCATCACGCGGAAAGATCGGTATCAGCGCCGACGAGACTTTATCCGCGGGCGGCAATACTACCAATTTTCTGCGAGCAGTTCAAAGTAGGCTTGCGGATGGGCACAACACACGCACGCCTTCGGGGCGTCCGGGCCTTCATGCAGAAAGCCACAGTTGCGGCAGCGCCAAACGACCGGTTGTGCTTTGGTGAAGACGGCGCCGGCGTCAATATTGGCCAGTAAGTCGGAGTAGCGCTTGGCGTGCTGTTTTTCCGCGACGGCAATTGCGGTAAAAATGGTCGCGATAGCGGTGAAGCCTTCTTCGCGCGCGATGGTCGCGAATTCGGGGTACATGGTCTGCCATTCGTGGTTTTCGCCGTCCGCGGAGGCACGTAAATTCTCCGCGGTGGTCCCAATCGTCCCGGCCGGAAAAGCTCCGGTAATTTCGACTTCGCCGCCTTCCATTAGCTTGAACAGGCGTTTGGCGTGTTCTTTTTCCTGGTTCGCCGTCTCTTCAAAAATATCCGCGATCTGGGCATACCCCTCCTCGCGGGCGCGGCCAACAAAGAAGGTATATCGATTACGCGCCTGGGATTCTCCGGCAAACGCCGCCATAAGATTCCGTTCGGTCCTGGTGCCTTTCAGCGTGGGTTTTGTGTCCATCCAACTGCTCCTTTCGACTATTTTGCGGTATTGACTGTCCCAAGTCGGGACGTCTTGATGTCAGGTCATTGCGCTCGCGGCGCCAATGCAACTTCGGCCTGCGTCACGCGGGTCAAGGGTGCGCGCACACCTCACAAATGCCATAGAAGGAAATTTCGACGCGCTGCGGGGTAAATCCTTGCAGGGGAATATCTGAAGCAAGGGTCGATGTCGTTTCCGGGAGATCTATGACCGTACCGCACGCCGAACAATAGGCGTGGGCATGGGGAGAAGTGTTCGGATCGCAGCGTAAGCCGTCTTTACTGCCGAATAATTCCTGCACCAGACCATGTCGCGCCAGCAATGAAACGGTATGGTAGACCGTCGCCAACGAGATGCCGGCATAGCCGGCGCGCGCCTGTTCAAAGATCGCTTCGATGGTCGGATGTGCGCGATTTCCCACTAATGCCGCGATAATCAGCATCCGCTGCGGCGTCAAGCGAACCCCGGAATCTCGCAATATTCGCTGTGCGGTTTCAGTCGTCAGCATCTATTCTGCCCCAGTTGATAAAGATTAAAAAGTTAAGACGATTATAATCTGGCGGTTAATTATTGTCAATGCTTTTCTGGTCAAGTTTCGCGGAGATTCGGAACCTGATATCGAGATACAAGAAGAATTGCGGAAGTGAAGTATATGCGGGGTAGCAGAAAGGCTAGATTTCCGAAATAATGGCAGCATGATTGGGGATTTCACAGAGTTCGTGCTCGCTGGCTTCGTCCCAGGTGGCTTGCGGTATCTGGTGACTGAGATGGCACAGGTCATTGAGTTGACGCAACACGGAGCGCTCCGGCGACATTTGCACAATAGAGATTGAGCAATTATCGAGGCGCAAGCGGCGAAAGATGCTCAGGTCGGCGCCCAACACCGTAGCGACCACCGCTCGTACTGTCCCGCCGTGACCGATCAGCGCAATGGTGGCGTCCGGGTGGCGTGCCACGCAGTCCCCGAGGGCTGCGGCGACCCGCTGTTGTACTTCTGCCAGTGTCTCACCACCCGGGGGGCGCGTGGTGTGCGCGTTGGCCTGCCAGGTGGCTAACAGCAGTGGCCAGCGCGCGCCGATTTCGGTAAGGGTGAGCCCTTCCCAAGCGCCAAAACAGGCTTCACGCAAACGGATATCCGGTATCGGCGATAACCCATGTGGCGTTGCCAGGCAGGCAGCCGTTTCCGCGGATCGCGCCAGGTCGCTGGTGTAGATAGCCGTGAACGGTAGATGCGATAATGCCGCGGAAGTCGCCGCCGCCTGGGCATGGCCAGTTGCATTCAAGCTGATATTGCGTTGTCCCTGAAAGCGACCTTCCGCATTCCAGGCCGTTTCGCCGTGGCGAATGAGGTAGATTATCGTCATTACGCGCGTATTATCTCCGGTGGGAGGTCTGCTGGTCAATGTTGAGCCCGGATTATTCATGTACGAATTGACTGCCGGGCTAACCAAAGCATTATTCGAAATGTGATGAATAATGCAGGCTAGAATGCCTGAAGTTTAGCTCTTTTGTATCCCGTCTCAATGCTGTTCAATATCATGAAGGCCCAAACGGATACTCGAATGCACAGGGTACATCGATGGGCGAGTGCTCGCCATTTTGCCTATTGCGACACGTCTTTGGCTCGTGGGGACACTCGCCCTCCCCGATTATGTACGAGCAGTTCGCCGTGCCAGGTCGGGAGGGCGAGAGTCCTCGCGAGCCGCTCACCGTTCCTCTCGCGAAGCGAGAGGAGGAGTGTCTCTGGTGCTAGATGAGCACGGCGTACGTCTTTATCAGCACGCTTGAAAGGGCTAAACTTCAGAGCGGGCTATCACACACATATTCCCGTGAATCAACTCGCAGCATCGTCCTACAATGTCGGCGAGAAGGACAATGGCGCGGTTAAGGGGTTATAGGTGGGAAATTGCCCCGACGGCGGATATTGATTCGATCCGGCGCCCATAAAGCGCAGCTTGAATTTCATGCCCAGGGTCCCATTGACGAGTTTCACCACCAGAAAGCTGATCCCCTGGGGAATGTCGATATTGTTCGCCATGGCGGTGGGTTTCGTGCCGTCGTTCGGTTGTAGATTAATGGCGATTTGCCCGCCGTTGAGCCAGACAATGCAGCAGTCGTCGTTGTAACATTCCATGGTCACGCGTTGCTTGACCGGTGAGAAGACATAGGTCAGCGCATATGTCGTGCGATTGGGGAACTTGCAGTTGTAGTTCAACACGTTCTGCAGTGAATTCACCCCTTCCGTGCCTTTCACGACCGTCCATTTCTTATAGAGATTGACCGGTTTGCCGGCGGTGTAGGGGGTATCGGTGGGCAAGGGGTCGACGATCGCCAGTTGCCCCGGCGCCGGTTGGCCGGGCAGGGGTGTGGTATCGGCATTCTGCGTGATAAACAGTCCTTCTTTGATATAGTCGATATACGGAAGACTGTTCATATCCGGTACGCCGGCGGTCATCGTGACGCCATCGCCTTTACCGTCGCCGTATGGGCCGGCAAACACAAATTCGTTCGTTACGAAGTCCGTGATGACATTCTGATGTTCGACAAACGAACTCGGAACCTCGACAGACTCCTGCCCGTTGAAGAGTACTTTGGGGAGAATGGGAAATTTTCCGCACGCCCAGCGCCCGGCGTCTTCCTGTTTCTTCACGGCGACCGCCGAGCCGTCCAGGCGCGCGAAGCATGCATAATTGCCATGGCGTTTCATATCCGCGGAGACCGTGGTTTGCGTCAGCGAATCCGCGACCGCGATGATGTCGGACGGACGACTGACGAGTCCGTTTTTCATGCTGCACAGATAGGCATTCATGCCATAGCCCACTTCGAGTGCGTCGTTCATCGGGCACTTCAAAGCTTCTTTGGGGAAGACGATGCGCATTGTCCATTGTGCATCGGGATAGATCTCATGATCCTGCGCGTAGAGTTCCAACGCAATGGCGATCTGGCGCAGATTGCTGATGCATTTCGCCTGTTGCGCCTTAGCTTTTGCGATTGACAGTGTGGGGAATAGAATCGCGGCGAGTACCGCGATGATCGAAATCACGACCAATAACTCGACTAACGTAAATGCTCTTCGGTCACGCCGCATTGCGGAACTCATTGCCAATTACCTCCGGCCTGCATTATTCATAACATTTCGAATAATGCCTCAGTCAGCCCGGCAGTCAATTCGTTCATGACCAATCCGGGCCAGGGATCTACCAACCATGGATTACTCGGAAACCCTTCAGTGCAAGGGGAGCGCAATATCGCTCGAATAATCCGGACTACGCTTCTATTAGAGTGACGGCAACATGAAAAGTTTCGCAAAATGAGTCTATTGTGAAGGCAGGATAGACGAATTGAGCTGATCGCGCTACAGTATTGGTCAGGACTTTCGCTTGCGAGCGTCTTGCCCTCACCCCCAACCCCTCTCCCTGAGGAGAGGGGAGTCAGCGGAAGCGAAAGTCCTGTTGGTGTTATGTCAATCTTTTCGTCTCGCATACAGATCAGGTGGCGACACTGGCTGCTAGCCGCGTTGTCGCTGGTGGGGTTGTTGCTCGCGATTGTGGGCTGCCGGCATGGCCGAAAGGATACCGGAAGCGGTGAACACCCGCCGATAGTCTATTCACCGGCGAACAACGCACCGTTATGTCCCATTGATGGGCTACCAACGACTGAAGAGCAGATCTTGCGGCGTCCGCTGGCGGTGATGATTGAAAATTCACCACAGGCGCGTCCGCAGAGCGGGTTGACCCAGGCCTGCGCGGTGTATGAAGCCATTACCGAGGGAGGCATCACGCGCTTTCTGGCGATTTACCTGCACGCCGATCCACCGTCACTCGGACCAGTACGCAGTGCGCGGCCGCACTTCATTAACCTGGAACGCGAATACAATGCGGCATATGTCCATTGCGGCGAGAGCTATGAAGCACTCCAGATACTGGCCTATACCCCGGGCATATACGATGTGGACCAGTTGAAACAGGGGAAACCGTTCCGCCGCGACACCGCGCGCAAAGCCCCGCACAACCTGTATACCTCATCGGAGAAGCTGCGCGCACTATTAACAAGCAAGGGATGGAACGAGAGTGCGGTGGCCGTACCGCAATTCGTCGGGCAGGGGACAGCGGAGAGCGGCGTCCCCGCGCCTGAGGTGCGCATCAGTTTCGGCGGGGCGGTGCGGTATGGACTGCGCTGGGTCTACGACGCGCAGCGTGCCGGTTACTTGCGCTATATGGACGGCAAGCTCCACATCGACCGGGAAACCGGGGAGCCTATCGTCGCCCGGAACATACTGATCCAGCGTGTCGAAGCGCAACCCTACCCCGATGATAAGTTGGGCACCTATGATGTCAGTGTAATTGGGAATGGTGAAGGGGTCTTCATGACTGCGGGCCGGCAAACACCGATGCAGTGGCGGAAAGATACCGACGTGGCCATCACGGTATACACGGACGCGCAAGGTCACGCCTTGCCGTTTCAGGCAGGGCAAACCTGGGTGGAGTTAGTCCCGAGTAGCGGAAAAGTCTCGTTTCCCACACCCCCGGCGCCGCCGCGCCTTGACCACCCTCCGACGCGCGGGTAGAATAACAACACGCCCTCGTAGCTCAGTCGGATAGAGCGACTCCCTCCTAAGGAGTAGGCCGGCCGTTCGATTCGGCCCGAGGGCGCCAGATCGCGCGCAAGTTCCCGCGCAGGGAGAGCGTAATGCCGATTATCGATTGCTATGGTCAACTTGGTCCGCAACCCTACCCAACTCAGGCCACGACTCCAGAGGCCTTGGAACGTTTGATGACGCGTTTCGGCGTTGATATGACCTTTGTGGCCGCTACTGAGGCGTTGCGCGGTGCGATGAGTTCCGGCAATGCCTGGTTGCAGGAACAAATCGCGGAGCGCCCGCGTTTTCGGGGATACTGCGTCGTCAACCCCTTGATGTTGGAAGCCTCACAGGAGGAGATGCGCAGGCATTTGACCAAGGACCAATTCGTGGGTGCGATGCTGCACGAAGGCTATATCAAGCGCCCGCTGAACTCCGAGCCGATGATGGCCTTAACGAAAAGCCTGCTGCGGTATGACCGTCCCCTGTTGCTGCAAATTTCCGATCCGCGCGAGATTAATGACCTGCAGCAATTGGCCCGCGAATATCCCACACAACGCTTCATCATTTTGCATATGGCCAATGAGCACTGGCCCATGGCTGTCTCGCTGGCGGCGAAGATCATGAATGTATACCTGGAGACCGGCGGTATGGTCGCGGATTACGATAAATTGGCGGAAGCGCTGGATATCGTGGGAGGACACCGATTGCTCTTCGGTTCCGGCATGCCGTTGATTAACCCGGTGTATGCGCTGGGCATGGTGCGCGATTCGGCGATTCCGGCGATAGAGAAAGAGCGCATCTTGTCGCGTAATGCGCGCAAGGTATTCAATTTGGATGCCGCGTGACGCGGTGAACAGCCAAATATCACATCAACAGCGAGCTACAGTGATGGAGACACCAGCCAATCCAGCGATCAGCATCGTCATCCCAACCTATAATCATGCTGATGTGCTGGGAGAATGCCTGCGGAGCGTGATCGCGCAGGGCTATGCTGCCTGGGAAGCGCTGGTCGTTGACGACGCCTCGATGGATTCTCCCGCCGCGGTCATTGCGGCATGTGCCGACCCACGCGTGCGACTCCTCACGCATGCCTGTAATCGCGGGCTGGCTGCCGCGCGCAACACCGGTTTCAGCGCCGCTTCCACCACTTACATCGTGCCGCTCGATGCGGATGACCAGTTGCATCCGGACTATCTTTCGCGTGTGATGGACGTGGTCGCGGCACACCCGGAAGTCGACTGCGTCTTTACCGACCTGCAATTATTCGGCGCCGAAAACGACGTCTGGCATTACCAGGTGCGCACCGCGGCGGCCATGGCAAAACACCAGTGGATTCCCGGCGCGGGCGCCTTGCTACGGAAATCGTTGTGGCAGCGGGTGGGGGGGTACTGCGAAGACGACCGGTTGCGCGCGGGGAACGAGGATTGGGATTTCTGGATCGGGGCCGTGGAACAACCGTTGCACGCGTTCCACATCCCGGAACCGCTCTATCGTTATCGCCGCACCGCCGGATCGATGTCCGGTATGTTGCGCGCACGAGAGTATGAGACACGCGAAATCATTTATCAGCGCCACCGGGATTTTTTTGCACAGGCCGGCGTCGGAGCTGGCGCCGAATTTCTGGCGGATGGATACCGGCTGAGTGCATTAGCCTCCGAGGATCGCACGGAAGCGCAGCGCTTGTGGCGGAAAGCCTGGCAACTTCACCCGCACAAGATCGCACTACTCGCCGCCGCGTGCTACGCCCGCGCGCCGCGAATCCTGCAACAATTCTGGCGTGGCATTACGCGCCGTACATTTCGGCGCTGATGGCCAGGAACTCCTCGCACATCACGGTGATGGCCTCCGGCGAATGCCCGGCGCCGACCGGATCGGTATACCAGCGCGGAATGAATCCTCCGGTGGGTCGTCCCAGGCATCGGACCATGGTGCGCGCGGATGCGCGGATCTCCTCCAGAGAACGTTGCATACCCACCTGGATATCCACCGGGCTGTAGAAGGTGAGTCGCCCCCCAAAGCGCGCACCAAGGATTTCCAATCCCATATTCTCCTGTTGGTCCATATGAATGACGTCCAGACCAATCTCAATGAGGTCGTCGAGGATGTCGACAATATACCCGCAACTATGCAGAAAGGTGGCCATGCCGGCGGCATGCGCCGCCGCGTAGACCCGCGCGTAGGCCGGCTTCCATATCGTGCGCCAGGATTCCGGCGCGATCATCAGTCGTCCCTGCAGCCCCCAGTCGTCGGGGAAAATATAGCCGTCCACACCAGCTTCTTTGAACCGTCTGATCACTTCCAGATTCATGTCTACCAGGATCTCGAGCAGTGCACGGAGTTGTTCCGGCGCCTCATAGATATCGATCCAGGTGTTTTCCAGGCCGCGCAAAAAGTGTATGCGTTCATAGAGGGAGATGCCGTAGCCCAGGAGGAATTTGTCTCCGGCGCGTTCGCGGGCTCCCACAAGGTTCGTCCAGCGCGCCGGATCATGGATATTCGGAATGGTGAGCCGATCAAAATCCGCCCACTCTTTCAGTGGGACATCCTTCACTTCACCGAGTTGGGTGGCGCCGAGATTTTCCCAGACCGCCCCCCATTCGTCCACCCCACTGGTGGGGCGTGAGTCCGGCGACGGCGACATGCCTACACCGGTAAAATCACTACCGAACGGGTCAGGGAAATCGTGGGGTAGACGATCGGGGCCTTCAAAGCGAATGGCGCGGCGTACGGCTTCGCGGCTGGTAAGCATCATCAACTCCTGGCATGCGGATGGTGGGATGCTAACAGAGACGTGTCTTGGCGTCAATACCGTCCGCTAGCATTATTCATGTGTTCATGAATAATGCGGGCTAGCCGGTTGACAGGGGAGCGCCGTCACGGTATCTTGCGGAGCGCATTGGACACAAAGGTCGCGTGCGCGCGGGAAACGAGGGGATATGGAACAGGTACTGCCGGGAGTTTGGAAAGTGACAGTGGGGGAGCCGGAGACGCTGACGCCGGTGACACTGCGACATCGCGCACCCGCGGATGCCGCGTTAGCCGCACTACCGGACGTTCGCGAGTGCCCGCTGTCCGCAATGGCGATCCAGGGGAAACGCACGGCGCGCGGGTATGTCGTGCAACTGCCGTTACTCGAAGATGAGCAGGTTTATGGCCTGGGGTTGCAGTTGCTCTCCTTCAATCAGCGCGGACTCAAGAAAACCCTGCGTGTGAATAGCGATCCGCAGGCTGATCTGGGTGACTCCCATGCTCCGGTTCCCTTTTACGTGACCACGCAGGGATATGGCGTGTTCATCGATACGGCCCGGTATGCCACCTTCTATTTCGGGCAGGCGCATCCGCGCGATTCAGTGCCCACCATTGCCAATCCGGCGACGAATGCGTTGGCAGAACAAATTACCGGCTCCGCGGAGACGATGTATGCCACGCACACCACTACGTTACCGGGACAGGTGTATGTGGAAATCCCAGCCGCCGCGGGGGTCGACATCTACATTTTCGCCGGGCCCACACTCACGCATGCTGTGCAACGCTACAACCTGTTTTCCGGAGGTGGTTGCCTTCCGCCGCGCTGGGGGTTGGGTGTGTGGTATCGCCCGCGATTGGATTTCGACCATACACAAGCCGTGGCGCTGGCCGACAGTTTTCGCGCCGACACGATTCCCTGTGATGTGTTGGGGTTGGAACCGGGCTGGCAGACACACACGTATTCCTGCACCTACATGTGGAGCGACAAATTCCCTGATCCCGCGGCACTGGTACGCGAGATGGCCGCGCGGCATGTGCGTTTGAATTTATGGGAGCATGTCTTTATTCATCCAGAGGCCCCGATTTACCAGGCGATGCTGCCATACAGCGGTGATTTTCTGGTATGGGGTGGACTGGTTCCCGACTTGACCATTCCGGAAGCGCGGCGTATTTTCGCACGCTTTCAGGAAGAGACGCACGTGATGTTGGGAATTTCCGGTTACAAATTGGATGAATGCGATAGTTCAGATTACATCCACCCACAGTGGTCCTTTCCTGAGCTCGAAAGCTTTCCGTCCGGCCTGGACGGTGAGCAGTATCATTCATTGTTGGGCATCAATTACCAGGAAACGCTATACGGGATATTTCGCGGTCGTAACCAGCGCACCTACAACGAAGTCCGTTCCGCCCACGCGTTAGCCGCGCCCTATCCCTTTGTGCTGTACAGCGACTTGTATAACCATGCGGACTTCCTGCGCGGCGTCGTCAATGAAGGCTTTTCCGGTCTGCTTTGGTGTCCGGAAGTACGACACGCGGAGTCGGAGGAAGATTTGATTCGCCGCCTGCAATCGGTAATCTTTTCCCCGCAAGCATTGGTAAACGGGTGGTATATCAAAAATGCACCGTGGAAGCAATGGCGTACCGAAGAGAATAATAACGATCTCTTTTTGCCCAATGCTGATGAACTCACCGCTGCTTGTCGCGCGATCTTTGCTCTGCGCATGGCGCTTATACCGTACTTGTATGCCGCGTTTGCCCGTTATGCCCTGGAAGGTTTGCCGCCTTTCCGCGCGTTAGTGATGGATTATCCGGACGATGCCCATGTTTGGAAGATCGATACCCAGTATATGGTCGGCGATCGCCTGATGGTGGCGCCGGTGACTGCCGGCACGGCTGAACGCGATATTTACCTGCCGGAAGGCGTGTGGTTTGATTTTGATACGGGCGAGCGCCTGGACGGCGGGCGTACAATTACGATGGCGACGCCGCGTGAGAAAATCCCTGTGTTCGTTAAAGGCGAGGCCTTGTTGCCCATGGCTTATCCGGTCCAGCACACCGACGACCCGCGCGGTTTTGAATTGACGGTGCGCGTCTATGGCAACGGCAGCGTGCCCATTCGCCTCTTCGAAGATGATGGCGTGACCTTCGACTTTGAGCAGGGAGACTACAACTTGTTACGCTTGACCTGGGATGCCGTGCACAATCTCGGGATGTGTGCGCGCACGCGGGAGAAGGCGCCTTCCCAATACACGGTAACAGCATGGCAGAAGATGGGGTAAAGTTCACCGATTCACTTTTTTGCAGTTTCGAAGGAGTCCCACATGGCTAACCGATTACACGTCCCCGCACTGACGTTCAAACCGAATATGGCGGAAACCGCGCAACGTTGGGATGCCTATTTTGCCGGCGAGATCATCGACCGTCCGCTCGTCTGTATAAACGCCCCGTATGACGCGGCGCTTTCGACACCCGGGTCAAACTATCACGATCGTGTGTTTGGCGATATTGATGTATTACTCGACCGCGCGCTTGCCGCGGCGCATAATACGTACTTCGGCGGGGAAAGCTTACCATATTATTGGTTGAGCTTTGGCCCGGACGAGATAGCCGTCTTTTGCGGAGCGGAACTGGCGTGGAGTGACGACAGCGGAGACACCAACTGGTCAAAGCCGTGTATCACGGATTGGGCCGCGGCGCCCACTATTGCGATCGATCATGGGAACGCGCTCTATCAGCGCATGCTGACGTGCTACCGTCGCGCGGCGGAGCGATTGGGTGGACAGTTGCTGCTGGCGATGCCGGACTTGCATACGAATATGGACCTGGTCGCTGCGCTGCGCGGTCCACAGCAGCTTTGTGAGGACTTGCTGGATGAACCGGAAGCAATTGATCACGCGATGTGCCAGGCGCGAGCAGTGTTTCCGGTGCTCTGGAACGCCGTCTGGGAAGCCGGTTGTTTTGACGAGTTTGGATATCTGGGCGCGGGCACCACGTTACAATGTGATTTCAGTTGCATGATCAGCCCCCCCATGTTTCGCCGCTGGGTGTTGCCCGCATTGGAAGAAGAGGCGGCGCTGGTAGGCCGCGCACAATACCATTGGGATGGTCCCGGGGCGCTGGTGCATACCGCGGATTTGCTGGCGAGTAAAGGGTTGCATACCATGGGCTACGTGCCGGGTGACGGCGCAGGGCGGATGATCGATCATCTGGACTTGTTGAAACGCGTGCAGGACGGCGGTAAGGCCGTCTCCGTCTGGGGTACCCCGGACGAATTGCAAGCCATGCACCGTGAGCTCCGTCCAGAAAAGGTGCTGTATGCGACGAACGTCAATTCTCCGGCAGAAGCCGAAGCATTGTTGCAATGGTTTGTGCGAAATACCTAGCAGCCCGCGGATAAAGTATCGTTGAGCGCTGTTGCTGAGATTTGCGCGTCAGGCGAACACTATATCTGCAACTCTATGAAGGCTTAGACGGCAGATATACTGTGAAGCATCACGTGGAAAGATCGGTGGCAGTGCCGACGAGACTTTATCCGCGGGTTGCTAGCCCGCTTTATTCGCGAAGCGAATAAAGCTTCGGCTAGCTGTAGCATTATTCATGCGTTCATGAATAATGCGGGCTAGCAGCCCGCAAAGTGAATACAGTTTCGGCTAGCAAGAGCATGATTCATGGGGCATGAATCATGCGGGAGAATGAGGGCGCCATGTGCAATAGAATGCTCGGTACTATTGGTCTGTTCATCAGTCTGTTGTGGGTACTGACCGGGTGTATGTCGCCACCAGGATCCGGGGGGATTACCGATTATCGCCATGTATCGGGACTCACGGCCGCACCGGTGGCTGATGCTTTGGCGATGGCGCAGCCGTATGGTGCAAATCTGGTGTGCTGGCCGGGGCAAGGGGATCGCGTATTAGCCTATGTCATTTATCGCGATACCCGGCCCATGACGCCGATTGCGGTGGTAGATGGCGCCACAACCTATTATCTGGATTCTGCCACGCCGTTGCCGCAAATCGGCCAGGTATTGGAATCGTCGGCCGTTTCCATCACCATTGATGCGACGGTCGGGAACATTACTCAGTTCCAGACCACGCCGACGTTTGATACTTCATTCGACAATGCCGGTACTCCAAATCTCACCCTGTCGGCAACCAGTTTTAGTGTCGATTGCCGCCGGATACCGCTTGCAGAAGGGTCGAGTACCGGGTACATGGTGCAGACGCTCTATCTCGCCTATCAAAACACCGGGCTGAGCGGGGAGATCGGACACCCCGCGAGTTACAGTATGATGTTGGGGCAAAAGAGCGCTGTTTCCAACCGCATCACCTTGCTGCAACCACCGACACTCAATCTTCCACAGGATGGGCAGTTGCCGCCCACCGGCTTCTTCCGCTGCTTGAGTGTTACCGGGGGTACCGCGTACCAGTTACAACTCTCGACGCGCGCCGCCTTCACCAGTGCCACTACGGTGACGGTCAGCGCGACTGTGGTCGGACAATATGCCGTCGCCGCGCTGGATATCACCAGCATCTATCACAACGGCCTGTTGTCAGCGGCACAGGGGAAGCCGATCTATTGGCGTTTCGGTGTTAAGTGCGACGGGCAACAGGCCCCGGTCGCGATGACCGATACCCGACAGAACGGCTGGGTCTATTCCTCCATGCGACAGTTTATTCTACCGCAGCTTCCACCACAGTGATCCCGACGCGACAGTCCATTGATGGGTTATCCGGTGTGAGCCTGTGACTTGGCAGATGCTTAGTCGCTGTTAACAGTGAAGCCGGAAACCTATCATATCAGGATTATCGCTTCCGCTTACGCCCCTCTCCTCGGGGAGAGGGGGTGGGGTGAGGGTAATACGCTCACAAGCGAAAGTCCTGCCTATAATATTTGGCAGAGAATTTCTATGGGAAAGGTCCGACGACGCGGACCAGAGGAGAACGATGCTTGCTTTTGCCGTGTATCATGATCACAAATTGCTGGCACAGTGGCCAGACACCGTGCACTCTCGTGCGTATTGTCTTTTTCTGGCTGATGCTGATGATCGGCCGCGTGAGCATGATTTTGATGTCGATTATGGGCGGCTTGCGGTCTATTGTGAGGCAGGTGTGCAGCGGCGGCTCTTCATCCGCTATGCAGTGCAGGGATTTGGCGATCCGGTATTGCGCACGCGAATACTGGAGAGTGGCCCGACATTGCACAATCTGGCCGTCGAATTGGCACTCGGACGACTGGAATTGCTGGATGACCTGCTGGCCCGCGCGCAACAGGCCGGGGAGGCGCCGTCACGACCCATATGGGATGAGATCGCCCGTGCGAAAGCAATGACACAGCAGGCCACCGAGTTGGACGCTGCCGGCGCGCGGGATGCGGCCGGCGCACTGGCCGATGCCGCGCTGGCGATCAGTGTGCCGGTAGGTGAAGCACTCGCATTGGAACTGGCCCGGACGCGCCTGACGGTGCGGGCGCGACGCGGTGGATTGCGCGGGTTTCACCTCGGGTGTGCCGGCTTTGCGTTTGATGCACAACAGCAGCGCGGACAGCGTTTTTTGGAAGCCTTCAACTATGCAACATTGCCGTTTTATCTGAGCGGGATGGAACCCACCCCGGGGCAGGTGGAACATACCCGTGTTCGTGCTGTCGCGGAGGAATTACACGCGCGCGGTTTGGTGTTGAAGGGACATCCGTTGGTCTGGACCTATGCGATGTGCCTGCCCCCGCACCACCAGGGTATGGATTTTGACGAGTGCTGTCGTGTCTTCGCTGCACGTATTCGTCGTGATGTCCCGCCCTTCCGCGATATTGTCGGTTACTGGGACATCATCAACGAAGCGCATGATACTCCGTGGGCGAATTCGCTGGCCTTTACCAGCGCACAGATGGTCGAGTTGACAGCGCTGGCGGCGCGGGAAACGCGGGCGGCGGCGCCGAATGCCAAATTGGTCATCAATGTCTGCCTTCCCTTCGCAGAATATGCCGCCGGCGCACCCGGTCGCGCCACCACCCTGGAATACCTGCGCGCCTGCCTCGCCGCGGGTGTGGATTTCGATGTCATAGGCATCCAGTTTTATTACGGCAGCGGACTATTGCAGTATTGCTGGGATATGCTGGAAATTTCGCGTATCCTCGACGCCTATGCGGCACTGGGGAAAGAGATTCATATCACCGAACTCGGGACACCGTCGGCGATGGGACCGGACCCGAACGCCATGATTCGCGAAGGCAACGAAGTCGGCCTTTGGCACGGCGCCTGGAGCGAGGACACGCAAGCGGAGTGGGTCGAGCAATTCTACACCTTGTGCATGGCCAACCCGGCCATCACCGCCCTGACCTGGTGGAGCTTCAGCGACGCGGAACCCGTTTTCTGGCCCCACAGTGGGTTGCTCAACGCCAACGACGAACCGAAAGCCGCGTTTTTGCGATTGCTGACGTTGCGGCAGATGATTGAGGATGGGGTTGCGCTTTCAGAAAATGATGGAGATTGAAACATTGTCGTTGCCGCGACAAAGCATCGACAGTAAACTATCCGGATGTCGTGAGTGACTGCAACGATGACGACTCTCCGCGGCGCGAATTCGAGCTTCAGTCGAGTTTCGACGCCGTTTCCGATACGAGTGTTGTTTTCGTGAACGTTACTTTGGGACAGACTCTACCCTGCATTATTCACGTCGAGCGTAAATCGCCGACCCCGCGTCATTTTTCCCGTCGGCTGAGCAACTATTCGAGCCTTCCTGTCGAATAAGAGAGTTACCAGACAAGCTATTCACCGGGAAGGCTCTGAGAAGACTAATTCGCCGCTGACGTTGGAGTTTCCTGCCGTGCGCGGGCGCGCGGTGACCGCCGTGTGTGATGGCGGCGACGTGACCTCCGACGCGGGGGTGCTGTTGCTGACGCAGACCGACACCAAGCTCTGATGTCCCCTGCTGCGAAATCCCACGAAAATGACCGCGTAATCTCACGCAACATGACCGACGAATCCCAGTCAACGTGACCGACCAATCCCAGCAACATGACCACGCCCCCGCGCGCGTCATCAGCCGCCGGGATGCTTATTCAGAGAGATTCTGTTTGCGTTGGGAATCTCCTTGTAAATGGAAGATCGTTGAGGTGTGGATGAGCCGGTCGCAGAGTGCGTCGGCGAGGGTCGGATCGGGCAGAAGCGGATGCCAGGCACTCGGCGGGTATTGGGTGGTGATGACGACCGGGCCGAGTTGACTGCGCTCATCAATGATCTCCAGCAGGTTCGCCAGGTCGTCCAGGGTGGCCGGCGTCATGAGAAAGTCGTCCAGGATCAGCACGCGGGTGAGTTGCAGACGTTTCATGACTTTGAGGAACAGGCCGGTGCCGCGCGCGGCGTTGAGTTCCTCAAAGAGTGTTTTGTAGCGCAGTTTTTTCACCGAATAGCCTAGTTTACAGGCTTGCAGGCCGAGCGCCTCGGCGAGGTAGGTCTTGCCGGTCCCGGTGGCCCCGGTGAGGATCAAATTGTGTGCGCCTTGAATCCACGCCGGGGTGGTGAACGCCATCAGGTCGCGTTTTTCCACCCCGCGTGTGGCGGCATAGCGCACGTTTTCCAGGCAGGCCCCCTCCGGTTTGAAGTTGGCTTGGGCGATGAGGCGGGCGAGTTTGCGCTGCTGGCGGGCGCAGTATTCATCTTCAATCAGCAAGGCCGCGAACTCCTCACCGGAGAGGCCGTGCTGATCGCCCTGCTCCAGCCGGCGCTGCAAGGCGTCGGCCATCACGGAGAGGTGCATGTCGCGTAATTGGCTGAGGGTGGTTTCCAGATGCATGTCAGCGGGTTCCTTTCTTAGGGGCATAATAATCGGCGCCGCGCACATTCTCATGGGTGAACGGGAGCGCGCGTTGCGTGGGTGCGGCCGCGTCGAGCGGGCGCTGATCCAGCCCCTGCGTCAGAATGGCTTTGAGCGCCCGGTAACTCGGCGCACCGAAGTGCACGGCGCGGGCGGCGGCGGCTTCCAGACGCTCGGGGGTATAGGTGTTGGCGAGCGCGAGCAGCCCGAGACAGGCTTTGTACGCTTGTTCGGGATGCTTGTAGCGGGCGAAGATCTCGCGGATCACCGCCGTCGTCTGCGGACCAATCAGACTCCCCTTGCCGATGAAGTAGTCCGGTGACCAGCCCTTGACGAAGCGATGGTGCGGTGGCATATGATCGTCCTGGGTGCTATAGCGATAATTGGGCGGTTGATGTTTGTGCCGTGCGACATGCACGCCGTCGTGGTAAATCTCCACCAGCCCGCCGGTCCGATACACGTCCACGTGTTGTTGCGCCAGGGCATAGGGCACACTATAGTGGTGTTTTTCAAAGAGCACGTGATCGTTGCGCCCGACGCGGAGCGCGGTGGCCACGGCGGTCAGGAGAAAAGGGGTGGTCGGCAAAGGTTGGAGCGCTGGTTGATCGATCTCCCGGAAGCGTTGTCGACGGCTCTGCCCGCCATAACTCGTCATCGGCTCATCATTGAACTGCTCCAGTAAGTCCCGAATCGCGGCGTTGATCTCGGCCAGGGAGAAAAACGTGCGGTCACGCAAGCGCCCGAGTAGGTAGCGTTGTAAGTGGAGTACCGCCGCTTCGACGGGGGCTTTGTCGCGCGGCTTGCGTACGCGGGCCGGCAGCACGACGCAGCCATAATGCTCGGCGAGTTTGGCATACAGCGGCCCGATGGTCGGGTCATAGCGGTCACTGCGCTTCACCCCGCTCTTCAAGTTGTCCGGGACAGTGGCTTGGGGCACGCCGCCCAGGTAGGCGAAGGCGCGCACATGGGACGCGGTAAAGTCGGCGGCGGACTGGCTGGGCGAGCCCTCGGCATAACTGAAATTACTGGCCCCCAGGCAGCCGATGAAGAGTTCCACGGCGATCTCCTCGCCGGTCTGTCGATTGACATAGGCCAACCGGTCGCCGCTGTAGTCCACGAAGAACTTGTCGCCCGCCTTATGCGTCATCGGCATCGTGGTCTCGACGGGGCGATGCGTCTGATAATACCGATAAAACGCCGACCGGCTCATGCCGTCCGGGTGCGCGTCCCGGTACTCCCGCCAGAGCAACTCCCGGGTGACATGCGGGCGGCGGAGTTCCCGTTCGAGCCGGTGCACATCGGGGAGCGGCGGGGTAGTGGCGCGTGCCACCGCCGGATAGAGCTGCGCCTCCAACGCCGAATCCGTCACCAGCGGATCGAGTGGCCAGGTCAACCCCGCCTGAGCAAACCGGTGCAGCACATTGGTGACACTCCCTTTGGCCATCCCCGTGGCCTGGGCAATCGCCTCTCGGCTCAAGCCCTGCACAAAATGACAGCGCAAGACGTCGCGCAGTTGTCGCATCATCAGCCTCCGATTCATATGGCTCCTTCCCGCCCCCAAGGGACAGGGAAGAAGGTTCAACAGGAGAAGCAACAAACGCTTCTCCGCGGCTGATGACCAGGGTGGGAGCTATCGGTCATGTTCAGTGGGATTGGTCGGTCATTTTGCGTGGGATTTTGCGGTCATTTTGAATGGGATTTGCCGGTCACGTTGAGTGGGATTTTGCATTTATTGACTGTTGTCACGATACTACTCCTCGGCAGCAGCGTCAATGGATAAATGGGCACTGTCATTGCCGTGGATAGGTTCGGGCGCGACTGAGGCGACAAATCACCATGGGCGTGCGCGGCGCACCAGCGGACCCGCGTATGGCTCTCCCATCGCGCCGCACGGAGGACGGGGAGAGCACCTAGCCCGCATTATTCATGAACGCATGAATAATGCTACAGCTAGCCGAAGCTTTATTCGCTTCGCGAATAAAGCGGGCTAGTTTGACGACTTATCAGGCGACAACACTTGCCCGACCAGCACACTGTACGCATCGTGCAGGATGACTGGATACAACGGGTTGGTGGTCATAAATACTTGCATGACGCCGACATCTTCTCGCACCAGGGGATCTTCATAGGGTGCATCGAGGAGAGCCATACTTTTTTGACGATTTCTTAGCATTTCTTCCAATACTTTTTTAGTATCCGGACAAAGTTCAAATTGAAAGGTATTTATTACATTACCGTGCGTATCATGGCTGTCTGCATACCATATTTTTGATTTGCGACTTGTGCCTGTCCACTGATAATACAACGTCACCTGCCGTGCTTCAGGCTGCACAGTTGCTACCATGCCGATCGCACGTTTGATCTGTACGACATTGTATATATTCAAAAATAACACCACGCCAACCCCTATTCCACCAAATATCGTAAGTCCAATGAAATCATAGCTATAAACACTGAGCGCAATTAGCACAAGAAACACAACAGAAAACCATATCGTTGTATGGAAGTAATGTCTAAAGTAGTTGTTGAGAATTGTCTCAAACGAAGCACTTGCAGACGAATTGCTCACCTCACCGTCATGATGTTTGGAAATATTCTCATCGGACAAGGGCATCAGGATATCCTCTCTCGCTACTCAGTGGTCATGTTGCTGCTAGCCCACATGATTCATGAAGCCATCGACTGCCGGGCTAACTATCGCATTATTCGAAATGTTATGAGTAATACAGGCGATCTGTGCTGCGCGGACCAAGCAGAAAGAAATGATCAGCAGGCGGCATAAAAAAATCGCGAAACTTATTCCATTTTGCGCCTCATTATGGAGTTAATAGTTCCATTTTAATAGAAATCCTCGCGGAAGGCAAGTTTGACGACAGATCTATGGCAGAATGCAGCATTTTCGATAAATAGAGAGAACCTGAAGGTCGTACATCCTCACATCGGCTCTGCAGCCGCTTCCGAGCATATCGTACTGGGAAAATTAAGGCCCATAGGACCGTGTAACCTCGAAGACGAATACGCAACCCCGCTGACCAATATCGAACATCAGTCGTCACTTATGGTAAGGTTCTTCTATCTCTCGACGTTATATAAAACTAGGGGGTCGGATGGCCGGCAACCCGTGAATATCGAGGCGAAAACGCCGACGCATCAGATTAGACTGATAGACCAAGGGGAGAGATCAACTCGCGTGCTGGCTGCCATTGATCTCACGCGCGAGATGAGATCCTGCACGTTCTTCAAATCCGTCAGTGTTTTCGTTTCGCCTGAATCTGGCAGCACAAGCCATTCGCTTATGCTGCCGTAGCACTATTGCGGATCGGTTCAGGGTTACGGGTTGATACACCTGTGCCCCAGTCCGTTCTCGGCTGCGTTATTTCGCCACCTGTTCCACGGAAAACTCCTTCAGGTGACCGTAGCCGGGGTCGCTGGCGGCGAACCACATGATACCGCATTTCAGGTAGCGGTTGCGGAAGGGCACAGGGGTGTTGAACTCGTTGACGGAGACCAGCGTCCACATTTTCCCATCGTCGCTGCCCCACCAGTGCACGCCGCGAAGGTTGTCCGGTCCGTTGAGACCGCCGGTGTAGGTAAGGGTGCGGTGCCCGGTGGCGCCTAACGGGCCGAGTTGGGCGTCGGCGTCCAGGATGAAGCAGCAGTCCGTGGCCATCATCGTGCCGGCTACAGCCGAGAGATTTCCGTCGGTGGTCTTCAGGTTCTTCACCTCCGACACGTGCGCCTTCCAGTCATCATTGGTGAAGGTGACCGCCAGCTTGCCGGGCTTCGTCTCGCCTTCCGGGGCCTTGCCCACCGGTGTAGCGAGCACATTCTGCACGGTGAAACCCGAGAGATACCCGTAATGGTAGCTGGACGCCTGAATCCACATGGCCCCCACACGCAGGTAGCGTCCGGTGAAGGTGAGGGGTTTGTCGAACTGGTTCTGTGACAGCTTCGTCCAGATATTGCCGTCATTTGACGTCCACCAGACCACGCCGCGGGTGATGGCCGGACCGTTGGCACCGCCGGTGTAGGTGAGCCGATAGGTATCGCCCGGCGCCTGACCGACGAATTGGTAGACATCGTAGATCGCGCACGCCTTGTTGGCGCGCAAACCGCCGTTGGCGGCGGTGAAGACGCCTTTCTGATAAGTAACATTCTGCAGTGACTTCGCGTCAGCCTCAGTGCGCTTGGTGTCTTTGAAGTCCTCCGTGTAGACGCGCCGGCCCGGATCGGGTGGAATGGGCTCTGCGTTCGCGGCGGCGGCGTCGGGTTTCAGCAGTTCCAACACCGTGCCCTCCCCCGCCGGCAGCTCACCCTCGATCTCGATGAACGGGTCGTCATTGACGACCTTCCACACATGGCCCGTGCGCAAGTCCTTTACCCCGCCCCACGCCTTCGCCAGCGTAAACTTCAGCGGCGCCGTCTTTTCCATGTTGCCGTTCACCACGAACAGGTAACTTCTGCCATCGGGACCATCCCAACTGGTGAGTAGATCGCCCGGCCACGGCCAGCCGCCCCACCACCAGGCATGGGGCATTTTCGCCGGCGTCAGCGCGCAGAGCACCCGCTCCAGCTTGCGCACTTCGCCGAAGGTCTCGCCCATCGCCTCGTATTGCGGCGTGGGACGGCCATCAGGATAAATCATCCCACGCGGCGCCCCCGTGTTCGTCAGTTCCTTCATGGTGATCGGCGCCAGTGCCGGGTTGGTGTTGGCCGCCGCGCCTTTGCTGCCGGTGCCGGGCCAGTAGTAGATGAAATACATGCTGCCGCGCGCGCCGTTAGCCAGCGCCGCCCACGTTTGCCATTTGATTTCCGCCGGGGTGGGCATGCGCCAGTGCTGGATGCATCCGGGGTCGAGGATGATGTCGCCTTTCTCGTTCGGATACCATGAGCCCCATGCTTCCTGATAGCTCTGCGGCATGGCCCACCAGGTTTTCCCGGTCTGCTGTGCCCAGTATTGCGTGCGCTCGCACGCCTGCACGTAATACCAGGTGGAGGCGCCGTGCTCGCCGGGGCCGTTAATGTTGTTCTTTGAGAAGAAGGGGTAGATGTCTACGGTCAGCACGTCAAAGTTGGAGAGCTGCGCGGCGGCGGTAGTGTCCATGGGCATCGTCACTGCGGTTGTCAGATCACCCTTCATCGCCTGCTTGAAGCCCGCAACCGCCTTGCCCATGTCGGCCATCAGGTCGGTGCGTGGTTCATCGCCCATGCCCCAGGCCCACGGGCGAGGCGCATCAGCCCAGCGGTCGTTCATCGTCTTCTGCAGCGTCGCCAGATGGGCGGGGTCCTGGTTGTTGCCTTCCTCCATGGCCAGTTCACCCAGCGAGGCCACCAGGCGGATGCCATATTTACCGGCGTGGCGCGCGAATTCCGCCGCATCGGCCAAACTGGTGTGGGTGAGCCAGATGGCGGTGACGTGATGTACCTGTAAATCCTGAAAGCGCGCCTCCAGGTTGTCCCAATACTTCGTTTTATCCGTGCCGCCCATCGCCGGCACCATCTCGCCGGCCCAGTAGACGCCCAATGGCATCAGGGGCGCCGGGGGCTTGACTTCATCAGCCAGGGCGGACAGCCCCGCTAGGCAAAGCAAAGTGATGAGCATCGATCTGAGGCGCATACCAGTCCTCTTTCAGGTAATTACTTGGCTGCCTGTTTCCACTGGCAGAAGAGCAAACGGCTGAGATGGCCGTAGTGGGGGGTGCTGGCGCCTTGCCAACTCAAGCCGACACGCAGGTAACGTGTGGCGAAGGGAATCGCCGTGTCAAAGGCATTCTCGCTCAACGGCGCGAAGGTCACACCGTCCGCCGACATTGACCAGAACGCACCGCGACCGTAACCGTTGACCCCGCCGCTGTACAGCAAGACACGGGCGCTGCCGGCGCCAGCCGGGCCGAGTAGCTTGTCCACGTCGTAGGTGATGCAGGCCAGATTGCCATTCTTCGACGAGAGCCACTCATTGTAACGACTCATGCCGGATGTCTCACCGATGGCATCGCGCTGGTAACGGTCGTCGGTGAACTGGTCAGCATAGTAGGATGGCAAATTTGTCGCATCCACCGTGCAGTCGTAGATCACGCCATCCCCTGGGGGCAACGTCAGCGTTGCTGTACGAAACGGGGTCATGACGGTAAGGGGCACGGCGACGCCGGTGTCATGGCGCGTCAACCCGGTAATGTGCGGACCCAGAATCACGGTGACCGGCTGTGGCCTCTTCTCCTCAAAACTACCAACGGCGATGAGATAGCGCTTCTGGGTGGTCGGGTCGAGCAGCACATTCACCACCGTCGCGCCCCCATCGGTGATCCAGGCTTCCGGCCCGGCGCTCACCTGCAGCGACGCCAGCAAGGCGGCGTGCTGCGCGATCGCGGCATATGCCTCTCCCATCGCGTCGTATTGCGGTGTGGGACGGCCGTCATCATAGACTAACGCCCGTGGCGCATGCGAGTTCACCGGGGTGTTGACGACCGCTGGCAAGGTACACGGCGTGGCAGTGGGGTTGGCGGTGGTGGGAAAACGGTAGAGAAAGAAAAACATCCCCTTGCCGCCCAGGGCAAACTGCGACCAGGCCTGCCACTTCATCTGCGCCTGAGTAGGCATCTCCCAGTGCGGTGCGCCGCCGGGTAGGTAGACGATGTTACCGTTCTCGTCAACCGTATAAGGTCCCCACGGCTCCTGATACCCCTGACCCATCATCCACGGGTGCGCGCTGTTGCTCACCACGCGTTGCGTCACGAGTTTCCACGCCGCCCAGGGAGGCATGCCGTAGTTATTGGGGTTGCCGGGACTGAAGAAGGGATACACGTCAGAACAGAGGACATCAAAGCCGGCCTTCGCCGTGGCGGACACATCACCCCACATAGCGACACAGGTTACCGGCTCCCGTGGCGCTTCGGCCTTCCAGGCTTGCACATATTTGGCCATGGTATCCATGTATCCCGCGCGGGGTTCATCCGCCAGGCCCCAGGCAATGGGCGGCGGAGCATCCCCCCAGGCGTTCAACGTTTCGCGTACCAGCGCCGCGTGATCCGCCTTTTGCACCGCGGGCTCCTCGCCCGCGAGTTCTCCCAACGAGGCGACCACGTAGATATTGCGCTGGGCGGCATGGCGCGCAAATTCCGCGGCGTCGCGCGCGCTAATGTGGGTGAGCCAGATGGCATTCACATGATGCGCGGCCAGATCAACCAGCGCCTTGTCGATTTCGCGCCAGCGCAACTTGGGAATCAGATACTCCCCGAAGGTGTGCTCCCCCGGCCAATACACGCCAAGGGGCAGGAAATCGGCACGGCGCTGCACAGGCGCCTCCGGCGCAGGGGCAGCGCCCGATACACCGCACAACGCGCACAGAACCAGAAGGGTGATGGCGTAACGCATGCGTCACCTGTCCTACTTCACCGGGGCGACCGCCGGGGCTTTCGTCGGGGCCTTCAACACAACCCTCGTCAGATACCCATAATCCGGACCACTGGCCTGCACCCACAGGATCTGGACTTTCAGGTATTTGCCGCTGAATTCTACCGGGATATCGAATTGGTTGATACTCAGGTCTTTCCAGGTTTTTCCGTCGTCGCTCATCGCCCAATGCACGCCGCGGAGATCATCCGGCCCGGCGGCAGCGCCACAATAAGCCAACGTCCATTTCGCATCGACATTCGCCTTCGGCAACAGGGTCGCCAACTCATAGATGGCGTATCCGTTGCTGCTCGCGCTGCTCAAGCCGATACCGGGAAAGCGCTTGAGACCGTTGTTGACCGCGCTGTCGGTGTCGAATTTCTTGCTGTCGGAAAAATCATCCAGATACAGCAGTTGCTTGGCCGCGGGGGTGGTAGGCGCAATGCCCGTAGCCTTCAACGTGAACTTCCTCAAGGCGCCGTAATCCGGGCCACCGGCTTGCAGCCAGAGGATCTGGAGCTTCAGGTACTTGCCGCTGAATTCTACCGGTATGTCGAATTTGTTGATGCTGAATTCCTTCCAGGTTTTGCCGTCGTCACTGGTGAACCAGTGAACGCCACGCAGATTGTCCGGTCCATTGGCGCTGCCGCTATACGCTAACTTGACTTTCGCATCGGCGGCGATGCCGGGAAGGAGGCTGGCGACCGCATACACCGCGTAGCCGTTGCTACTTCGACTGCTTAATCCGATGCCCGGAAAGATCGTCAACCCATTATTGACCACGCAGTCGGCGTCGATTTTTGCCACGTCGGTACACTCTTCGGCATATACCAGTGTCGTGGGGGTGGCGGGTGCGCTGTCCGCCGCATGGCACGAAGGCGTTGCCCCAAGGAGACACAGCCCAAGGCCGCTCATAACCCAGAACACACCAGAAAATCGTGTGAACATCACCGCGCTCCTCCATCAAGAAAGGTTTTCGTGCTACCGGTAGCACAAGCTACTATAACAGGCACATTTTCGCTTGTCAATAGTTTGCGCCAGACTATGCAACGGACACTTTTGGTTGATGTTGACAGGGAACCACTTGGCTCATACAATCACGCTATCGATAGCGCCAAAGGAATAGGCATGACCGTGACCTTACAGGATATCGCTGATACGTGCGGTGTACATAAGATGACAGTGTCCCGCGCTCTTCGCGGCAACACCAGCATCAGTGCCGAGACCACGGCGCGCGTGCAAGCAGCCGCCGCGGCGTTGGGTTATCAGCCGGCGCACAATGAGAGCGCCCGCCGGCTGGTGATGCGCCGCACCGGGCAGCAGGTGATCAACCAGGTGGCCGCCTTCTTTCTGCCCCCCTTCGTCTACAACGTCAACTACTTCGCCCGGCTGCATCACGGCGTCATCGACACGTTGACGTCCCACAACTTCGCCACGCTGGTCAGCCACGTGGACTACCTGGATTCCGACTCGGCTTTCGCGCTGCCCCCCGTCTTCGCACGCGGCGATGTGGACGGCATCATCACCCTTACGCGCCCGGAGACGCTGCAGGTGATCTTCGACCACCTCACCCGCATCGACATGTTCCCGCGCATGCCACTGATTTCCATGATGTGGCCTATGACCCAGTGTTCCTCGGTGGTGGTTGATGATGAAGACGGCGCCTACCAGGCCGCGCGGCATCTGCTGGAGTTGGGACACCGCCACCTGCTGACCATCATCTTCACCGACGGCAATGTCATCCAGGAACGCCGGCTGCGTGGCATGCGCCGTGCGCTGGCGGAGTGGCAGTTGCCGCCTACGGCGCTCTTGACCTTTTCGGCATTTTCTCTCGGGTCCCTCAGCGCGGGGCAACACCTGCAACTGCCGGTGCTAGCGACCGGACGAACAGCCCACCCCCTGGGCGCCTACCTGGACGCCCACCCGAAGATCACTGCGCTACTGGCGCCCAACGACGCCACGGCCCTGCGCGCCTGGCACATATTGGAACATGGCGGCTGGCAGGTGCCCGAGGAGATCAGCATCATCGGTTTCGACGACACTGACCCCAACCTTGATGCCATCGGCGAGAACCGCCTCACCTCGGTGCACCTCCCGCTGGACGAGGTGGGGAACGCAGCGGGTGAACTGCTGCTACAATTAGTGCATGCGCACAGCACCAGCAAGGAACACCTGGTGCTGCCGACTACCCTGGTGGTGCGCACGTCAACAACACCACCACCGCATATGGTGTAACCAGAAATGATCGCTGAACCACAACGGCCTAAACGAGAATGTCAACGATCAAATTTCAATCCGCTTTTCGGATCGCCACTCATGCAGGGGCACATCAAGTAATAGAGGACAGCCACCTATTAAATAGTTGTCAATAACGTAATAAAGGACAGCGACCTATTTAACTAAACTAAATAGGTCGCTGACCCAATACCTTGACGTGCACTGGACAATTAATAAAAGGCATACACCGGCTATCGTCAACGTTACGTCATTTCACCATCACGCGCACCCCGCTGATACTGACGTCGCCTTTCTTCTCAACGTAGAGCCGAATGGGCACCAGGCGGCGGTTGTTATCATCGCGCAGTGGGCCGTGGCAGGCCTGGTCGCGCCAAACCAGATACTGAGTGACGGCGGCGGTCCAGTCCAGCATGGCAGCGTCGTGGCGTGTGGTGCCGAGGGCACCCACATCGACCGTCACACCGGTCGCGGGGGTGAGGTTCAGCTCTACCTTCTGCACGGCACCGGTGGAGGGGAGCACCAGCGTGACGAGTTGCGCGAGTTGGTTTGTCGCCGGGTCGCAAGGCCATGTCGCCTCGGTGCGATTATCACCGAGCCAATCGACCATGCGCGGCGTTGTCGTCAGCGCTTCCTGCCCAATCCACCAGCGTTCCAGCGTCGCCAGGGACGGCGCGGGGATGGCCGCGCCGGTGGTGGTCAACGCGCGCAGCCAGCGTTGCTGCCAGGTGATCTGCTGCGCGTTCGTCGGACCGGCGGCGTCGATGGACTCACGGCAGAGGATCATCTGCCCCTTTCCAAGGGTGGCGATTACCGTGTCGCCGTCCGGCGTACCCAACCGCCAAGTCGCGCCGTGTAGCGCCGTCGCCAGCGCTGCGAGTTGGTGCGCGTCGCCGTGCGGCCACACCGCAAGGCCGGTTTTCGGGTCGATGCCTACGTCCTCGCCGGTAAGGATGAAGGTATCGCCGCCGGTCACCGCGCGGGTAAGGGTTGCCGCGTATCCCCGCCAGTCCACGTCGTTGAGTGGGGTGAGCAGGTCGTGGCGCGTACCGGGGTAGTATTCGAAGTAGTACCCCAGCCACTGCTTGGCCATCCAGCCGTCGCCGCTGTGGTCGGTGCGGTAGACGGTCGCCAGCGCGCGCAGGCGGGATAGGAAATCCATCTCGGTAATTGCTGGCATCTCTTCCAGCTCGGACGACCAGCCCCAAGCGACGAAGCCCGGTTCGTCGCCTGTGCCGGCCAGCACGGAGTGCGCGACGGGGCTCGATTCCACACGCGCCCCCGCGCTGCCGGAAAGACCGCTGACACCGTCTGTCACGTTGATGTGCCAAAGACCCGAATCGGAAAGCGCCGTGTTCAGCGTAATCGCACTCCCGCTGGTGGCGGAGAAGCCGCGGCGCAGGGCGGGTACTTCCGCCTGTGTGGTAAATCCGGGGTGATCCGATGCTTCAGCGATAGGTGTGATGACATTTCTCATGACGCGCAACGTGAGCGGGAACTGCCCGGGCACGGCCTTGCCGGTGGCGTCGAGAATCTCCACGCGCACGGTGAGGGGCTGGCCGCCGGTGATATTGGCAGGGGTGCAGGTTACGCGTACGGTTTTCACTGGTTGCCGGGTGAAGGCGAGGAGCTTGCCGCTGCCGGGGGGCAGATTGAGCGGCACGTTGAGAACCGGGCGGACGTCATGGACCATTGCGGGTGGCAAATACACCGGCACCGGTTGCCCCGGCGCGCCGTCGAGCACGTCGTAGGCAGCCTGCGCGGTGCCGTTCCAGGTAAGCTGCGCCCCGACCCACGGCACTTCCGTATTGGTGCCGAGGAGCACGTAGCGGATGTTGCCGGTGGGGTCGGTGAATTGCCGAGTGGCGAGGTGCAGGAAGTCCTCCGGCGCGCCGCTGAGGGTGAAGGCCGGTGCGGCTTGCGCATTCCGACACAAGGTGTCGATAAGGTGGCCGAATCCCTGCCGGTTGGCGTCGGTGGGCGTGACCCACTGGATGTAGCGATGACTCTGGTACGCGACATTGGCGAAGATCACCTTCCCTTTGCCGAGTTTCCGCGTGAGCAGCGCCGGGACGCCGTCGTCGTAAGTTGCCGCCGTGACCCATGCCGCGGCGGGGGTGATCGTTTCGCGGTAACCGTCCAGGCAGGCCACCGTCTGCTTGTCCAGGATAAAGGTGTGCGTTTGGCCGTCGGGCTTTTGCGGCGCGGTTGTCAACCCGAACTGCCCGGCCAGCGATGCCGGTGTGGCATCGTCGTTCTGCGATCCGCTGCGCGGGAAGAGCACCAGCGTGCCACCGTTTTCCACATATTGCATCAGCGCCGTCCGCGCCGCGGGGGTCAACGCGCGCGTGCCGAGGGCGAAGAGAATCTTCCCGGTTGGTGCGGCGGGGTCCACCTCGCGGTAGCCGTACCCCGCCTGGTTCAGCGCCACCTGCAGCGAGGTGCGGCCATACCCGAGGGTCAAATCGTCGGGAACGCCGTTGGCGGGGAGGACACTCGCGTCGGACGCGGCGGGTACGCTGTCGAGAAGGAGCTGCTGGTGGCCGTCCAGCCGGTAGAGCCAGCGGCGCAGCGCGAAAGAGGCGCGAGTGTGGCTGAAGTCGTTGTTAAAGGTGAGAGGCACATCCACCCAGCACGTCTGATGGCTGGTATTGCAGAAGAGGAATCCCCAGAGCTGATTGTCCTGCACCTTGCGGTATTCGAAAAGACCGGTCAAGCCGAAGCTGGGTGCGGGTTGTGCCCAGGTGCCATAGGTTTGCTGCTCGTTCCACACACTGGGGCTTTCGTTGCGTACGTCGTTCTCACGCGAATCGAAGATCCAGCTCGCTGGGGCGGAACTGAAGAGGCGCGTCACCGGATTGGCCTGCGCATGATAGATGCGCTTCGCCACGGCGATCAGGTGGTCGTAATACCAGGCGAAAAAGTGCTGCGTGTCGCTATACGGCGCCGCGCTACGCGCGGCGGGTGGAAGGTTCTTCATGTTTTCCGGGTTCGACCATCCACCCGCGGTGAGGATCGCCGGCGTCGGGCCGGAGAATTCCTTCGTCAGTTTCGCGCCGTCCCAATCGGTGAACTCCGTCTGCCATGCCGCGTTGAGATGCGTGACGTTACCGTATTTCTCCTTCAGGTACCAACGGAAGGCGCGGCAGGCCTTTTCAGGTGCCTCGGGCGTGTCCCAGTAATAGGTGCGCCCCCAGCCGGTGCCGTATCCTGCTTCTTCGCCGACGGAGCCGAGGACGAAGGCGGCGGAACGCAGGTTGGGGTCGTTCAGCCGGCCTTTCAACTCCGCCGTAAACGCTGCTTCCATCTCCGCTTCGTTTTCGTATTCGATCTTCGGCTGGGAGGTATTGATGCCGATGCCTTCGTTGTAATACCGCCAGCCCCAGCGTTCGGCGGGGTAGTACAACTCACCGGGGCCAAAGCCCAGCGCGTTCATGCTCGCGTGGGCCATCAGGCGCATCGCCGCGGGAACTAGCGACGGCGAGGCGACGGCGATGTTGGCCCACGTCGACCACTGATATTCGTTGCGCATGTTCCACGGTTCGTATTTGTAGACCAGCGTCTCGGCGCGGCACCACGGGTGGTTGTCCTTCACCGCTGCCACCGCCACGCGGAGGGTGTCGACGCTGACACCGTGATCGACGAGTTTGAAGGTGAAAGGAACGACTTTTTTCTCGGCGCCGAGGGTCACTGGTACGGCCTGCGCGGCGAGCAGGCGCCCGCGGAAATCGTAGACGCCGAACTTCAATTTCCCCGTCCACAGTTGCGGGCTGACGGCGGTACAGGTCAGTTGCGCCGTTTCCCCCAGGAGATAGCCCGGCTTGTCGGCGGCGAGGGCGAGGGTCAGCGAGCCTTTGACGGGGATGAATTCCCACGCCTGGTGCAGTTGCGTCTTGCTAGCAGGGTCGCCGAGGGTCAGGTAGACGGGGTATAACCCGGCGGGCCAGTCGGCGGCGACGGGCACGCGCACGTCGAGGGTTTTTGTCTCTCCGGCGGCAAGGGTCAGCGGCGTGGTCTGTCCATACACCACCACGCCGCGCGGCGTCGTGACGTGGACGGCGACCGAGAGCGGACCGGCGAAGGCGCGGTTGACCACTGTGCCGGGCAGCAGATACTCCTGCCCGTTGGGCGCCTCCGCCGCGCCCGCGTGCAGGTCAGCGTAGGCGGGGAAGGCGTCTTTGCCGCGTACCAATTCGTGTAACGCCTGATCCCACAGGCGCAACCAGATCTCGTCCTGGTCGTAGCGCCGTCCGGCGAAGGCAACGGCGTCGTATTTTCGCCCGATAAGCCCGATGGGACTGAACAGGATGCTACCCTTGCCCACCGCGCGCGCCAGCACATAGCCGCCACCTTGCCCGCAGAGCAGGCGCGCGCCGTCGGTGGGTTCGGGCACGGGAATCCAGACATGCCCGGCGACATACCCCATGGGTAATCCGGCGAGTTCCGGGTTGTCGCCACGTACGCCGCCGGTGGACATCCACAGATGCTGCCCACTCGCCGCCGGTTTGGCGGGCCAGACATCCGTCAGTGCGCCGGCGGTCTTGTCAGCGGGGTAAAGGTTCGTACACACTGCCAGCACGCCGCCTGCTTCGGTGAAGGCGCGTAGAGCCTGCTGCAGCGTGGCGTCGGCCAGGACGGCCCCGTCGGCGAGGAAGACCACGTCATAAGGCGGGACGCCGTTGCGCAGCGCCAACGATTCCGTGGCCAGGCGCAGATTTATCGTGCGCACTTCCTCCGTGGTGGGGTTGCGGTTCTGCTCCCAGGCATCCAGCAGGTGGGGGTCGGCGCCGTAGATGTCCCACAGAGACAGAAAACGCACGTCCAGTGAGGCGTGCATACGCCGGCACGTGCGCTGCACCCCGGCCAGACTGTCATTGCGGGACACCAGCGCCAGCACGCGCAAGGGACGCGTGTAGCGCAAGGCCGGCCACTGCGCCGGCGCGGGCCAGGTCGCGCGCGCCTCGACTGGTCCCGGCACCGTCTCGAGCGTTGCTCCAACCAATGGCAGGGCAGCAAACACGATACGCACCAGCAGTACCGCCAGCACTACCCCGAACCAGCGTAGCAGAGTCATCACGACCTCCCTCACAGGCAGCGTCGGCTCTCAGTATATCGCACAACCTAAGCAGGAGCAAACAGGGGCAGATGGCGTGATTGCCAACCATCAGCTACGCTCACCACCCCCACGATTCTCGCTGATGCGAAAGTCGGCGAGGCTCGTTCTTCACAGGTTCCCAGCCAACTGAAGCCATTTTTTAGCTTCTTGTGGGAAGGTTCTTCAATCTCTCAACGTTTGAAAAAACAGGTAGCAAACAGCCATACACCCATGACTAACGAGGGATTAATGCTGACGCTCCAGGAAGACAGGAAGATCAGGGGGTTATGACGCCGGCTCCGTCAGTAGCGCGCTGGGCCTGCTGGTCTGGCGCATCGAGACCGGCGACGATGTGCAGCAGAAGGCGCTGCTGCTCATCGGCATCGAGGAGATCGCCGTCGCCGAGAACGACGAGGGCCACCGCGGGGTCGGCGCCATCCACCTGTGTTTCAGCGATGCGGTGATGCAGGTGCTGGGGGAAGGGGCGCCTACTTCTCGCCGAGGGTCACGTAGTGCGAAGAAGGAGCCGAGTTTCCGGCTGACGATCTAAGAACCTGGGGGGAATCCGAAACCATCATTAGCCACGCAAACTTAGTCGCTCGCTGATGCACAAGCCGGGAGCCCGTGGTTATCCACAGGCTCCCGACCGACAGGCGCTGTTAGTGTTTGACTGACGGGGTGCCAGTGCCGCATTCGCGTAGATATGCCGTACGCGACCAGTCAGAGAGCGTTCCGGTAGCCCCGATGGCACGCAGGCGATACGCGCACATCCCCACGGGCGGCGCGGGATCTCGCCAAGCGGTTGCCTGTTGCCTGATCTCGGCCACCTGACGCCAGCCTTCCCATCCGTGCGTCAGCAGATCACGTCGTTCGATGCGCCACCCGGCGGCTGGCGCGCCTGGGGTCCAGGCCAGTGCCACTTTGTTGTTTTCGCGCATCGCGGTGAGTTTTGTGGGGGCCGCGAGCCAACCCGTCGTCGCGCCTGACCAGGTGAGCACCCCGATGTCGTTGCTGTTGTATTGCGGCATGGTGAGCGCGTATCCGTTCGGTACTTGCATCGCGAGCAATTCCGGCGGACCGTCAAACAACATCCCGAGTCCTTGTTCGCCGATGTCCAACCGTCCGATGAGCGACAGATCGGCAACACGATAGGCCAACACCGTCATATGCGCTTCATACCCGACGAAAAGTATGTTGCCAGCCAGCGATGCCGAGTAGGGTTGATCGTGCGGCGTGCCGGTCAGGTCGCAATCATATGGTAGCCGGATGACGTGTGTGGTGATCAGCTTGCCGCCGTCGATGCGGCAGCGTGCCAACACGCAGCCCAACGGTGCGTTGTGTCCCACCTTGTTGGGGTAGTCCTTGGTGAAACCGAACAGATAGACCACGCCGCGTGCCGCATCCACCCGAAAACCAGATACGCTGCTCTCCGGCGCGTCGAAAGGCGCCGGAGAGTCGTAGATGGCATTGCCGGGCGCGTTCCATGCCCAGACAGGCACACCGTGTGCGTCCAGTTTTTCACCGACGCGAATACAATGCAGGCGTTTCTTCCCCTGCGCCCGATTGATCACCCAATAGTTGCCTGCCGTGTCGATTTGCACCGGCGACATGGTAAATTCCAACTGCGCACGCACCGCTTTGTCGTATTCATCCGTCTGCATCTGCCCATCACCATTGCGGTCGCGCCACAGGAACGCGCCGAAACCGAGCGGTTGGTGCGTCGGCCATGCTGTCCCACTGTTGAAGGTGCGGAAGACCACGCAGGGGATGGCCACCTCGCCGGCTTTCGGCGGATCGAAGCGATAGACACACAGAGGGTCGCCGCCTTGCGGGGTGGTGATAAGGAATTTCTGCCCGCCGATGCGGCGCACGCCGTAGCACAGCGCCCCGCCGCCATTCCCACGCGGGTCATCGGGATACGTCTGCAGATCGAGGGTGCTCGCTGCCCACATCCAATTCGTGCCCGCGGGTTTCGTCCAGTCCACGGCAAAACGGTTCAGGCAGGAATACATGGTGGTCGGGTCCGCCGGGTCGGTTTGCGCGCTGTCCAGGAAAGCCAACCCCTCAATATTCCAACGGCGCACCCCGACGGATGTGTAGCACTCAAGCCGCGTTTGGCCCGTCCCCTGCCCACCGACCGATGCGACATACACGTTGCCCGCGGCATCGACGCCGATGCCCCGGATGTTGTCGAAACGCAGCGGCCCCACCTTGCCATGCTCTGTCGGCTTGCCGGCAAACACACCGCCGGGACGGCCCAAGGCACTACCGGCGCCGAAGGTGGCATCGGGATGTGGGGTGTTGGCCAGCCCGGTGAAGGCGAATACCTGATGCGACGGCGCGCCATCGGCTACCAGCAGGCGGTCGCCGTGCGCGTCATACGCCAGTGCGACGGCATGTGGCAGGATGGAAATCTCCCGCGACAGGCGCGCGCCTTCCGGCGTGTAGCTCAGGATGCGGGCGGGCACGGCGGGCGTCGGCGTGTAGACTTCCAGACCGTGCAATCGGATATTCGGTCCGATGATGCGTACGCCATATACGGGCCGGGTGGCGTCCAGCGTTAGCCATTCTTCCGGCCAACCGTTGGTCACATCGGCGAAATACGCGAGATCCGTCCAGTGTCCCGGTTGATACGCCGCCTGCCATCGTACTTCGGTGCTGTGGGTGCCACTTGCGCCTTCCACAAAGCGCAGTGCGCTCACTCGCACCGGTTGGTCGAAAGACAAGCCAGCATACCCGTGCTCTGTATCCTTGGGCACAAAAGAGGCTTGATCGTCGCGCAGGAGTATCTGCTCGACACCATGCGCCGTCGTCTCCGGCTCGCTGCCGAATGGCGTGCCTTTCTGCAGCGCGCGCCCCAGCTTGCGCTCGGGCTGCAGTACCCACAGGTTGCCGGTGGCGTCGAGCGCGAGTTTTTCCACGCGTTCCAGTTCGATACGATAATCGACGGGCTTCCCGTCCACCAGGGTCACCGCGCGCACCGTGGCGCGGTCACAGAAGTAGATGCGCCCACGCGTCTCGTCGACTGCCACGCCCGTGATCTCGCCGGGCACGGGCTGCGGCGAAAACTCACGTCGCGACATGACATTCACGCCTTGCCCGGGTTGACGCGTGAAGACGACCAGTTGCTGATGCCGCCCGTAGACCACGTGCTTGTCGGTGACGGCTACCGCCAGGCCGGAATCCGGCGCGAACCAGGGAATTTCCGGAAGCGCGTCGCCATCCTTGTAGATGCCTGCCGGACGCAACCCTTCTTCCCACGGAGTGGTCATGTAAGCGAACCCATCGGGGCTCACCGCGAGGTCATTCGTGTAGTTCTCCAGCCAGGTTTGGCTTCTATCGCCCCACTCCAGCCCGCCACCCCGATGGAGCGTACCCCCCAACCACCCGGTGGTCACCGGCAGGCGTGGAATCGCCGCTGGCGTGGGAGGCTCAACCAGTTGCGCGAGGGCCCACGTGGCCCACACGGTGCACACACCCAGACTGATGAAACGTACACAAGCTTGCCAGTTCATCGCTATTAATACCTCACGAGCCGTAATTCGCAGGTGTACCCGGTCACCCGCCCGCGCAAAGAGTTGGCGGTACGCTACCACTATGCACCGTATCGACACCTGCGCCTTCGCCATCGACAATACCCGGAGTACTTTCAGATCATGCCGACGCGGTTCCTCCGCAAGTCATTACTTGGCGTAATAGATGGAATCGAGATACACCTCACCGTTACCATTGAAGTAGACATACGTGAAAGGCGTTTGCATACCGCCATTTCCCCACGGTTCATACGCGGCAATCGATTTCGAATCTGCCATGGTGTTCGGAAAGCGGCTGAACGGGATGCTGAGCGAAATCCACTCGCCTTTTATCAACGTTGTACTATACTGGTAGGTGTCATTGGCAGACGGTAAGCCGGTGAGTGTGCCTGTGCCGACTTTTACAATGGCTTGACGCTGCGTCCCGGAAAAATTCGCGCAGTTGGGGCTGATGCCAATCGTATCCGTCGTCGATGTCAAGGGGATGTAATACCAGAAGTTGAACGTCCCCGCATAATTGAACACGCAGTTCTTACGCGCATTCGCGATCTGAGCATTCCCCACGACTTTAATGCACGCGTTGCCCGTGGCGGACATCGGACAGTCAGACGGTGCCTTGACTTGCACGGAGGAATAGCCGCCTTCCATGCCAAAGTCGTCTTCCCACTGGACGCAATTATAGGTGGTGTCGTATGTGGCGGTAAATTGCGTCTTCACGGCACCCGGACAGACATACCCATGCAGCGAGATATAGTCCATCTTGCCGACATGGCCGTCCAGAAACGCGGTGATGACATTGCCGGCATGCCGCTTATCGATGTCGGCTGGGGAAGCGGCGATATTCTTGGCTGCCGCGGTTCCATCCATGATCACCGGCATGTTAACGGGATCGGTGATTTCACCAAGTGCCAATCCAGCAACCTGACGATTGTAGGCATACCCGTTCGCCAGCTTTTTCCCAGCGGTGGGACAGACCAATACACCCTTGTCGAGGTTGATATCACCCCAGACGGTGTCGCTGCTGGGCATCATCTCCTCGTGGTCCTGGACATACATCAGCATCGCCGTGACGATCTGCTTCTGGTTGTTGGTGCAGCTTGTTTGCCGTGCTTTTTCGCGCGCTTTGGCAAACACCGGGAAGAGAATGGCGGCTAGGATAGCTATGATCGCGATAACGACAAGCAACTCAATTAAGGTAAAACCCATCGTGTGAAGACGCAAATGCGGTGAACGCATAGCTCCACCTCCTGAAGATATTCGGGCAGCATGCCTGCGCCCTGCCTGTATTTTCGACTGCCGCCTGATTGCTGTCAACGCCCATCTCGCGTATAATCACCCTAACAAGTGAGGTAAGCGGCGCATGCCCAATATGCGGCAATTAGCACAACTCGCTGGCGTGTCGACCTGGACGGTGTCGAAGGCGTTGCGGGACAGCCCGGAAGTTAGCGCGGAAACACGTCGGCGGATCCAGGAACTGGCGGCACGCCACCATTACTCCCCGTACCGTATGCCACCGCCCACCACGGACTGTGAGGGGACCATCGGCATCCTCTTCCCTTTTTACGAATACCCGATCTGCGTGCGCACCCTGAATGGCATCATCACCACTCTCCACCCGGGGACGTATCGCAGCGCCATCTACGCCAGCGAGGCCGAAATGGCACGCATCCAAATGCTGCTGCACACTCTGGTCGAGCACCAGGTTTCCGGCATCATCCTGTATACGGGATCGTCGGTTCCGGTGCCGACTGAGGTGCTGTTTGGCCTGCGCAGCCGTGCCATCCCGCTGGTGTGTATCGACATCACCCACTTTACAGTGTCGACGGATATTGTGCGCACCGATGACGCCCAGGCAGCGGAACTGATTGCGGCTCACCTGTGTAATCAGGGGCACCGTACGGTGGTGATTATGCGGTCACGCGACATGCCCCACGACCTCCAGCGCGAAGAGGCGCTGTTGGCCGCCTTCAGTCGCCGCGGGCTGCCGCTGGTATCGACGCCCAAAGTGCGGCAGACCGGGGTATCGTTTGCCTATGAACACGACGAGCTGCACGGCATCGTCACCCGCTGCGGCACCCCGGTGGCAATTATCGCGCGGGAAGACCACTCTGCCGCCGCGATGCTCCGGCAGGCCCGCCTGCTGCAGTTGGACATCCCGGACGCCGTTAGTATCGTGGGATATGGCAACCTGTTAATTACGGATTGCCTGCACCCCGGCTTAACGACATTAGAGCAGGACCCGGAAGAAATCGGCCGCCAAGCGGTGGCGCTGCTCTTGCGACGCATATCCGAACAACGGCAGGGAGTGCCGTGGGAAGCGGAGACGGTCTATGTGCCGGCACGCTTACTGGAACGGGGCTCAACCGGTGTACCGCGACGACGATAATATCGTCCGGCACGCGGCAACAGCCTGCGGCGTGCGTCACCCGCTGCATCGCCTTTCGCTCGGACATGCACCATCAGCCATTGCCCCACCCTCACGATTCTCACTGATGCGAAAGCCGGCAAGTCTCGTTCTTCAAGGCTCCCGGCCGACTGAGGCTATTTTTTAAAAGCTATTTTTTGTAAGGTTATTTTATATCTTAGCGTTTTATAAGATTAAGGAATCTGGCGGTCGACAACCCGTGGATCACGAGCCTACAACGCCGACGCATCAGAAAGGCTGGATAACCAGAAAAAACAGAGCTTTTGGTCAGCGCCGCCATGCAGGCGCGTGTCGCCGAACTGGACCTGGAGATCGCCGTTAGCGAGAACGAAGAGGGACGCCGGGAAGTTGGCGCCATCCACCTCCGCTTCAGCGACTCGGTGATGCAGGTGCTGGGAAACGGGGCGCCTACTACCCACCGGGGAGCACGTGATGCAAAGACGGCGCCGGGTTTCCGGCTGACGATCTGACATCCTGGGGAATCCGAGCGGATTCCCCAGGAGTTTCTTTTTTCCCTTTGCGGTCTATGAGATGAAGGCAGGCAAATAGATAGATTTGTCCAATACAGTAGACGTCACCATTGATTTGATGAACAGGGGGGTGATATGTCGTGACCGAGTTTTAGCCGTTATGGTAGGGGCATACGTATTCAAGCAGGTCTACACCGGGGCTTTCGCCGGGCATCGCAGAGGAGAATACCATCATGCATAGTATAGCTTACCTGGCAGCTGACGTCACCATTTAACAAAGCGATTCAGGTAAAAATCAGTGGTTCATCTTATGACAACCGCATCACAATTCGCTATGATATGGCGATTTCGTCCGTAGCCCGGATTATTCACGAATAGCTTGAACCGGCTTGTTGATGCTGTATTCGCTCGATCCACACGAATAGAGCTGGGTAGAGGAAGGCCATCATGATTTCCCGTCAGATCACCAGTGTGCCCGACGTACTGGCCGCACCGAACTTTGACAACCTGCTGCAGGTGTTGCGCTGCCGTCAACCGAGTCGCGCAACGCTGTTTGAATTTTTTCTCAACGGCGACTTGGAAGAGCGGCTCGCATTCGGCGGTAAGGATGCGCGTGCGGCGACCTGGCCGTGGCATATGGTGCAGGCGCTGGCTTTCCGCAAGGCGGGGTATGATTACCTCACCGTGGGGGTACCCGGTTTCGCCTTCCCCGCCGGCGACCGGCATCGTGACCGGAGCATCTCGCTTAACGAAGGGGCCATGATTACCGACTGGGCGTCCTTTCGCGCCTACCCCTGGCCCAATCCCGATGATGCGCAGTACGGCATACTGGATGAAGTGGGGAACGAGCTGGCAGACGGCATGCAGATAATCGTCTGCGGACCGGGCGGAGTGGAAGAGAATGTGATTAGTCTGGTCGGCTACGACAACATGTGCTACATGATGGCCGATGCCCCCGAATTGGTCGAGGCCATTTTCGAACAAATCGGATCGCGCCTAACACGGTATTACCAGCACGTCGCAAAACATCCACGCGTTGGCGCCTGCATCTCCAACGACGACTGGGGTTTTAAAACGCAGACGCTCCTTTCCCTGCAGCAGATGCACCAGTATCTCTTCCCATGGCATCGGCGTATCACCGAAGCCGTGCATGATGCGGGGAAGCCGGTCATCCTCCATTCCTGCGGCTATTACGACGATGTTATCGAAACGGTTATCACCGATCTGCACTACGATGCCCGTCATTCTTACGAAGATAATATCCGCCAAGTCGAAGAGGCGTATGACCAGTTGCACGGTCGTATCGCCATCCTCGGCGGTGTCGATCTGGACTTCATCTGCCGGTCCACGCCAGAAGAAGTGTATACCCGCGCAAAGGCCATGTTGCAGCGCGCCGTGCATGGTGGATATGCCCTGGGTACGGGCAATAGCGTGCCCTCCTACGTCCCGCATGACAACTACTTCGCCATGCTCCACGCGGCCTTGGAAGAGCGTTGAACGCTTGGAAACGTTCATCTCCGTATTGCTTGCCTTCAAAATATAACAGTGAGCCTTTCGTTAACCAAGCGGTATTGACATACGCTGTTTCATACAGTACGGTATAGAGGCATATACCGGTATTGGTATTTGCCATAGGACAGCAATATGACCGTATCCGCTACGGGTAATCGCCGTGCGCTCCTTGATGAAACACCGGTTGTTCTCCACCAGCGTATTCGGCGCGACCTGGTGGCCCGCATCGCACAAGGCGAGTGGGTGGTGGGGAAGAAGATTCCCAGCCGACAGGCGCTAGCGCGCGAATATGGCGTCGATCTGGGCACCATCCAGCCGGCTATCGCCAGTTTGATGGGCAGCGGCCTGTTGCATGCCATCGATCGCAAAGGCACATACGTTACGCGCCAGGTGCAGCCAGCCGATATGGGCACTCCGGCAGCGGTATTAGAGGCTCCCACGGTATATCGTTCTTCCGTGGATTCTGAGGTTTCGCTCCCGTTCGCCGTGCTGCCCGTGCATCTGGGAATTCTGACCTTCTTCGACTTCGACCCAACCGGTGATGTGACGCCGTATCGCGACAACTGGAGTATGCGCGTGATCACCCACCTCGAGAAGGCGGTCTCGGAATATGGCGGCACCACTTCGTATCTTGATGTGCTGGCGAAAAGCGCAGAGCTGCCGAATATCCAGGATGACGTGAGCACCTTGCGCGCGCAAGGTGCCAACATACTGGTACTGGTGGACGTTTACGGGTTCACCAGCGACCGGATGCACGGCGTCGTATCGTATCTCGACACCATCGACATGCCGGTTGTCATCGTAGTCACCGAACTGACATTCTCGGCGCATCCCCTGGTGACATACGATCAGCGATATGCCGGCTTCCGCGCGATGAAACATCTGATCACCTGCGGATATCAGGACATGCTCTTCTACTCGCCGTTCACCGCCAACTGGGTGCGTGAACGCATCGAAGGGGCGCATGCCGGCGTACCGTATACGGATTTACAGCGCGTCCGGTTTCAGGTGTTTCCCACAGACACCACCTTGTCCGATCTGGCGTTTTTCGGACAGGAGCAACAGACCTTGCCGCCCCAGCATCGCGATGCACTGGCGGAATTCGTGACGGCAGGTAGCACAACGAAGCTCCAGGCGATCATTGCGCCGAATGATGTCATTGCGGCACGAATTTACACCGCACTGGCCGATATTGGCCTGCAAGCCGGCCGCGATTACGGCCTGATCGGTTTCGACGACGAACCCGTGGCACGCCAACATGGCATCACCACGCTCCGCCCCCCCTGGGAAGAACTGGGAGAATTGGCCGCACGGCTTGCCGTACGCCAGTTGCATGGTAATCCGGTGAGCTTGCGGATGTGCCTGCGCTCGCACGTGATTGCCCGGCGCACAACGCACCGCGGTGTGTAATCATGCCCCACCATATCACCGCCCGATATCTCTATCTGGACAGGAGAAGACGACATGCCCTATCGCATCATGGCACTTTTGAGTCTGCTGGCGTTGATGTTCGCATCAGTGAGCCGGGCGGAGGTTACGGTTACGCGGGTTGACACCTCGGCGCCATATCGCATTTTTAACCTGGGTGAGCCGTTGACATTCACTGTGCAGGTGAAAAGTACGGCGCCAATCCCGCCGCAGGTGCCGCTGGTCGTGCGGCAACTGCGCAATTTTATTGATGACGACGATGCCCATGCCCTCGACGCCACGCATACACCGGCCTTCGAAGGCTTATACGGGTATCTGCGTGCGATGGAAGAGGAAGGCAAGGGGCTGGCAACCGCCACGACGACTGGCGACGTCACCACGCTGACATTTACCCTGCCCACGCGCCGGTTAGGCGCGCTCCGCGTCAGCGCGGTACTCAACGGTCAGGAGGTGAAACTGGCAGATTTCCTGCATGTGATGCCGCAAAACAATGTCTCCGCGCGCGACACATACTTTTCCATCAGTCTGTCGGAACACGATGACCTTGGGAAATATAATCGGGCCGGCATCCGTGTCGTCCGCTGGGAAACCGGCATTCAATATCGCGACAAAACGACCACCTTCGATTTCACCAACGGTCTGAAGTTACTCAATGACTTGAAAAAGAACAACCTGCAGGCCTTCCTGATTATCGGGCATGATGACTGGGCCCACATGCCGCAATTTCCCGGCACAGGCGCCACGATTTACTACTGGGGCGGAGGGACGCCCGAGACGCAATGTCCCCCGGCGCGTATGCCGGAGTTCGGTCGTTGGTGCGGCGAATTCGCCACCACGATGAAGGGGTACGTGCGCGGGTATGAATTCTTCAACGAACCCTGGGAGGCCGGCAGCATCAGCGGGGCGAGCGGCGGCGGCGCGCAGGTGCGTCGCCTGTTGCAGGCTGGCGCGCCGGCGGTGAAAAAAGCCGATCCGGCAGCAAAAGTCGTTGCCGGTTGCTCGGTCATGAACGAAGAAGATTCATTCTTCCCGTATCCGGAGACCGTCTCGCTGGTGGATGTCTTCTCTACCCATACCTACTACAACTGGTATGACTGGGGACCGGCGATCATCTCTAAACTCGGGAAGGAATACTGGGATACCGAGAGCTGGTGTGTCATGGCCGACGACTTCAGCCCGATCAAAACCGCGCATGAGATTCACCAGGGATTCAAGCTCGTGTCGCCGATGGGCACCGGCATGGATATCACGGGCAAAGAAATCTGGACCAGCGGATCCGCGTCCTACATTACCAGCCAGCGTTTCCTCGACGGTATGAAGCCGGCCGGCGTCGCGATGAAAGGCAAAGTGCCCATCATCCTGCTCTTCCAGGGGCGGGGGCAGGCGGTCGCCTTCCTGCACGAATATTCGATGCCGCACCCCGGCGGCGATATCGGCGGTCATGATAATGGCCTGCCCGGCAATGTGCCGTATAGTCAGATCGTCAAGGAGACGCTGGCTGCCAAATATCAGCCACGCGGCACATTCACGATCCTGGCGGTGCCGGGTGTTGCGGTCTACGATATCTTCGGCAACCCCCTGCCGAAGACACGCAACACGTTTGGCGTGCCCATGGAACGCTTCGGCTATTACGTGACGGCGCCGACGCTGAAGACGCTGAAACTGGCGCTTGATGCGAGCCAATTAACCGGGGTCCCGTCGCTCAGCGTGAAAATCCATGACTTCACCGAGCGTCTGGCGCCCGGCGCGGCGCTGCGCATTGCTGTTACCAATGTCTACCCGGTTGAGAAGACGGCCACCGTCACCGTGGATGGCACGGCGGCCGGCATCACTTTCGATGCCGCGACACAGCAGGTGGCGATTTCGGCGGGCAAGGAGGCCACGGTGTCGTTCACGGTAAAGACCGTAGATGCCCGGCCGTTGAACAAGTACCACATTGCGGTCACCGCCACCGACGGAGTGGAAACGACCCGATATGCGGAAGACATCAACCAGGCGATCATGGTAAAGGGAACCCCCGTTATCGATGGGGATCTCGCCGATTGGGACGCCTTCAAACCTGTACCAGTCATCGTCGACCAGAATGCGCAGTTCAGCACCTTCATCAGCGAATATCTGCGCATTTCTGTCGCGCAAGCTGTGGACGACGCGGCGAAAGCCGCCGCGGGAAAAGCGCCGTATGTCGTCACGGCACAAGCCGCGTGGGACGCGCGGAACTTCTATCTCGGCGCCAAGGTGGTGGATGCCACGGAAGGCCGTAAGGAGAGCGCCGCCTTCGGGGTGCGGTATAAGTCATATCCATGGCCGAATCAGCACCTCTATATGGGCGGTATCGAGCTCACCGGGTGTGCCGGTGACACGTTGATGCTCTCATTCAATACCAATGACGACAACCAGCGCCTGTGGAATTTCAAAATGCCGGACGACCCGCTGTATCGTGTATATCCCTGGCCGGACACCGACTTTGAGTATGAGGTGTATCCGGTGAAGTACAACAAGGAACAAGACGCGTATATGAAGGCGAATTTCCCCCACTACGCCAAGTGGCCGGGCTATCCGGAGAGTGAGGTGTGGCGCTTGTACGATCCGAAAATGACCTACCGGCACCATGCCTATCCCTTCAACCCACCGTTCGCCGAATACGATCAGGCGCCGGTGCCAGGGGCACAAAGCGTGGTGAAGCGCGACGGCAATGTCTGGACGTACGAATTGGCGATCCCCTGGTCGCAGATATGGGAAGTGCAGCCCAAAGCTGGCACGCGCGTGCGTTTCACCTTCTACACCCGCAACGATGGCAACCACGCACTGGAATATGCTGCCGGCAAGAGCGTCAGTGTGCGGAATCCTATCACCTTCCACCCCATGTGGGAGTACCACTGGTCCAACGACTGCGAATGGGGATTTGTCGAGTAAACAACAACCCCGGTGCCTTCTCAATGATATGCGAAGGCACCGGGCCTTGATGTTGATGTCTTTCGGCAAGGGAACGCATTCCGCAGCAGACGGCTGGCTCGCTGCGGTGAATCTTCGTACTAAGGTGACTGAGATGAGCATTCAACAACGACTGGTCGGTTTCGCTGCGCTTCTGTTAGTGTGTGCGCTGGCGACTCCCGTGTTCGCCACCGTGTATTATGTCGATGCTGCCGGTGGTGATGATAAAGCCTCTGGCACCACGCAAGAGCAGGCGTTTAAGTCCATCACGCGTGCAGCACAGATGAGTAAACCTGGCGACGAAGTGATCGTTGGTCCCGGTACTTATACCAGCGTGGTCACCATTGACGGGTTTGCGAATGCCACGGAGCGCACCATCTTCCGCGCCGAACCGGCCGGCAAGGCGCTGCTCTGTGGGGAACCGACAGAGACACCAGGAGAGCGCAAGCTGGAGTTCTGTCGCTTTATGGTGCGCCGCCCGTGTGTCACACTCATCGGCTTCAATATCAGCGATACCTCCGGTCACGCGATCGAATTTTCCACCACGGCGCCGAAAGGCGTTGTCCAGCGCTGCATCGTGCGTGACAATAAAATCGATGGCATCTTCTTCTATAAACACGATGGCGGTCGTGTGGAAAATTGTCTCCTCCTGCGCAACGAGCGTTATGGCATCTGGTTTTATGAGACGACGCACGGCACAGCGGTCAATAATACCTGTTACCGAAACGGACAAGCCGGCATTGCCGTCAACGGCGCGACGGACGTGGTCATCTTCAATAATATCCTGGCAGACAATGGTACGGGCCTGCGCCTGTCCGGCGAAGGTACTGCTACCGTGCACAGCGATTACAACTTATATGCCGGCGTCTCGTATGGCAGCAGGGCAACCGCCAATGAACTGCGGAACTCCATCGCCTGCACGCTGCCGGACTGGCAGGAATTGAGCGGGCAAGAAGGGCACAGCCTGAAGGGTGTACCGCTCTTTCGCAACCCGGAGGCCGATGATTTCACGCCCGGCGCCCCGCCGGTGATGAACTGGTCGCCGGCGCTCACCGCCGGTCTGCGTACCGAAATGTATGCCGGGCAACAAGCGCCTGCGACTGATCTGCTGGGCACAGGCAAAGGACCTGGCGTCATTCTCGCGGTAGGGGCGTTGTTCGCCCGTAATGTGGCGACTGGCACACCGTTCACCACGCTACACATTGTTGCCGATGGTCGCATGAGCGTCGGCGTGTTCGATGCCAAGGGACACATCCTGCGCGAACTACTGACCGATTGCCCGGTACGCAAAGGTACGCGGAATCTGTATTGGGATGGTCGCGATGCACAGGGTAAAGCGCTGCTACCGGGCCAATATTCCTGGCGGGCGGTGATGCAGAACCTGCGTGGTTTGAACGAAGGCAGCGTGGGCGACTCTGGCAAACCGCCGTATTGCCAGGGCAACGTGCCGACCGGCATCAACAGCATTGCCCTGGATAGCGCGGGCAATTACTTCACCACGACATTCTGGGATGAAGCCGGGTTCGACGTTGTGAAATATAACCCTGAAGGCGTGATGCAGTGGGTGCCGGAATACTACATCCGCAATGTGGCCGGTGGCTTCGGGCAGGCCATAGCCACTGATGGCAAATATGTCTTTGTCGGTCTGGCGCGGAACGTCAAGGAGGAGAATTCTAAGCGCTTTATGAGCGACCAGATTCGCCGCCTGGATTGCGTCACCGGTAAGCCGGTCGACTTCCCGCGCACCGACGGCACCGCGAAATCCGACCCCCGGGAGGCTAACAACATTATCGTTAATCCAGTGAAGGACAAACCGTGGATCACGCACTTGCAGCTCACAAATGAGGAGAACCGCCGCATGTTTGGCATCCGCGGGTTAGCCTGTGATGCGCAGCGGTTGTGGGTGAGCAACTATTACCGTGCCGTGGTAGAGTCCTACGATAAGGAGACCGGCAAAAAGCTCGCGGAATTCCCTGCCGATAAGCCGATGGGCATCGGCGTGGCGGCGGATGGTAAGCTGTGGGTGTGCCAGGGGGGCGACCAGGTGACCGAATACATGCCCGACGGCAACGCGACGGGGCGAGTGATCGACAAGCTGAGCGATCCCATCCAGGCGACCTTCGGTGGTCCGAAGGGACATCTCTTTATCGCTCAATTAGGCGCTGGACAAGTGCGCGAGTACGATGTGACCGGCGCCGCGCCGGCGTTGGTACGGCAGTTCGGGCACAAGGCCGGCGGACCGGGGCGCGTGCTACCCGATGTTTTCTGGGATGGCCCGCAGGGGCTGGCGGTGGATGCGCAGGGACGCATGACGCTCTCCGACCCGGGTACCGGGCGTATCCTGCGCTATACCACGGACTTCAAAGTGTGGCAGCAGTATACCAGCGACTTTATCACAACGCCATTCGTCGATGAGCGTGCCCCCGACGTGTTGATGAGCGGTAACCGCGAGTATCAGGTGAATTACGCCACCGGCGCCTGGGATTTCACCTATAATTGGGCGCCCGCGCAAGGCATTCGCCGCACCCTGCCAAATGGGCGCGATTACCTTTTCGAGCTGGGCGGCCACCGCATGGGCGTGGTGGTGTGGGCCATCGAAAAGACGGGGGACAAATCGAACGTGCGCAAGTGCGCCATGCTCGGTGGACGCTGGATGGGCAACGATGATCTGGGCGAAGGGGTCAACGCTGGTAAATATAGTTGGCAAGACACTAATGGTGATGGTCAGGTGCAGGATAATGAGCTGGTGTGGACGCAGCCCATTGTCGCGAACCAAAGCTTTATGGCTGCGCTGGCACCAGGGTGGTGGGTGGATAAAGACGGAACCCTGTGGTTGTGCGAGCAAGTGACGAAATCGATCCTCAAATTCCCACTGCTGGGCTTCGATGTGCACGGCAACCCGCGTTATGACTGGGCGAAGGCCGTTACAGTGGCGCCTGCCGATACGAGTCCGACGAAGTTCGTGCCGAACAACGTGAAAACCACACCGCAAGGCGACCTGTATGTACAAGGCACCGTGGACGGCAAGCGCGATACGAGTTACTTCTGGATGGGCGGTACCGCGGTGGCGCGTTTCACCCCCGATGGCACACGCTGTTGGCTGCGCGTGCTGCCGTACGTCACTGTGGCCACCGCGGTTGACGGCGCCTACTGGTACACTGGCGAAGGGATGACTGCCAAGGAGACCATGTATACCGATGACGGCCTCACACTCTGCGAGATGGCCCCGGGCCGTGCCAGTGGCTACACCAGCGGTTGGATCGATCAGGCCTTAGGCCTGTATGCCTTCCAGCACCCGCGCAATAAGCAACACTACATTTACGCCGAGGAAGGTCTGTACGGAAAATCGATTCGCTACCATATTCTGGGCCTGGATACCCTGCGCCGTGTCGAAGGGAAGGTGACGCTGGGGCAATAATTCAGGCGATATGCTACTACTATGCAATACAAAATCACCATAGACCGACAACCGTTAGTCTGCACATGAAAAAACCGCTTCTTTCAGATAATCCACTTCATCAGCCACGCTCAACATCCCCACATATCCCGCGCGTCACCACCTATGTTGGTCGCCCGTTGGGGGCCGAGACCTTCCTCGATAAACAGGAAGCCTTGCTTGATCGACGTCTGCGTGCCTTGACGGTAGACAGGCCGCGAAAACAGGAACTGGAAGAGAAAAATAGGCGACTCCTGTAAAAATCGCCGCAGGATGCGGTGATTTTCATCCTTGAGACGGTGCCTTTGCCATGGATGGCGAAAAGGCATTGGATGATTGTCCCCAATACTCCTGCGCAGCGATATGAGCGTAAATCTCCGCTCTGCTGCATGATCACCAGGTACATCGCATTTCGTAAGCGCAACGCTGTGGGCGAGAGCGAAGGATTACCTGCCGTATCAACGGCCTGGGAAGCGGCCTTCAACAGGCTTGTGGCCACTGGATGACGACATGGTGCGTCGTGGCGGCGTTCTTTTCGACAAACCATCGTGTCTTTTCATAGGCTAGTTCCAACACGAACGAGGCGGTGCCGGTGCGCTCCAGTAAGTTCTTCACGTCATGGCGCCCGATGTGGTCGTGCCCGACGAAGGGCTGGCCCGTAGCCCAGCGGAGTTCCCCATCTTCGCCGGCCTGCAGGCCGAGAAGGTAAAATGTTTCCCCATCCGCTTTCCCCACCCGCGCCAGGTAGTGATGGATCTCGCGAAAGGCTTCTGGCGTGCCCGGACTGATCAACGCGCCACCGAGCCATGCACAGAGCGCCACCGCGTCAGGCAACATGGCTTGCAGGGGCAACGCGAGACAACTGCCTCGCGAGTAGGGGGCTGCGTGGGATTGCAGCGATACGCGCAGCGTGGGTGGATACTGCGCCCCCTGCCGCCGGATTGTCACTGCGCGGCGTAGGTCATCGAGCAGCGGCAGCGCATGAGCGGTGGTATGTCCGTTCAGATATTCCAACCGGGGCAAGTGGGCGGCACAGGCCAGCGCGGTTTCATTGGTGACCTCGCACGTGAGGATGCGCAGCGGCCAGTGTTGCAGCACCGCGGCATTGGCCGGCGTCACGGGAATTTCGCCGAGATCCAGATAGGTGAGGGGGGCATCCCGCAGGGGGGCGAGATCGGTGAGAGGATTGTCGCCGCAGACCAGCCGGTACAGTGGGGCCCCCTGCAACGGACTGAGCGAGGCAATCTTGTTGTGCCGGCAATCGAGATCGCGCAACGGCATGCCGGCTAACGGCGTGAGATCGACGATGTGGTTGTGATGGCAATCGAGTTTATAGAGCGGCATACCCCGCAATGGCTGCAGATCGACGATGCGATTGGCATGGCAATCCAGGATGGCTAACGGCATGCCATGCAAGGGCAGTAACGTCGAGATCTGATTCCCCCCGCATGCTAATTGACTTAACGGCAGTCCTTTGAGGGGATGCAGATTGGTGATGCGGTTATAGGAGATACCGAGATGCTCCAGGCGCATCCCGCTAAGCGGCGCCAGATTTTTCACGGCATTGTGCATACAATCCAGCACCCGCAAGGGAAGCCCATGTAACGGAGACAGATCCTGCACATTCGCATAATTGAAGATCAGGCTTCGTAAGGAGGAAATAGTGGCCAGGGGACGCAAATCGACAATCGGGTTGTAGGAGCAATCGAGTACTTCTAACGGCATGCCGGCTAAAGGCGACAGATCTGTGATATTGGTATCTCCGCACCATAACGCGGTGAGCGGCAACCCGGTCAACCCGCGCAGATCGCTGATCGGACACGCGCGTAATGACACGCTGGTCAACGCCATCGAGTGCAACGGCGTCAAATCAGACACCTGACTAATATTGAGATTCAACTCCTGCAGGGGCATGCCGTGCAATGGGGCCAGCGTGATCAGGGGGATATTCTCGAGCGTGAGGGTGGTAAACGCTAATTGGCGCAAACTCGCCAGAATTTCCACGTGGCGTTGCTGCGGCACCCGTCGGAGGAGGTGAGCGTACCGGCCGTTGATGCGGCGCAAGTATTCATGCGGAATACTCGTCGCATTAAAGTGCGGCGCGTAGGCGGTAATCCGCTCCACGGCGTCAGCATCAATATAAAAGAGGAGCAAACGTTGGAGGGCATGCAGGCGCAAGGGATGGGAAAGGTCGTCCACAATCACCTGTAGCGCGCGTTCCTTTGCCGGATCTGTATCGGGGAGCGTCAGCGCAGCCAGGTACTGTGCGGTCGAAACCGTCACGCGGTCGGCGGTGGTGTCCTGAGCGATGCGCGCAAACCAGGCCTGCGCTTCGGTCACCCGGTCATTGGCGAGTGCGCGCCGTCCTGGTTCGAGCGAATCCACCATCCCGACGATCTTTTTCGCCAATAGGCGGATCTGGCGAAGATCGGCGCTGCCGGTATGAAAGTAGCGCGAGATGCCCAGGCTATGATGGCGGGGGCCGTACAACGGCAGAGGATCTTTATATTCCAGGATGCGCTGACCATCCACCTCGGCGTACAGCGTATCATCCGAACGCCAGAAGGCGATGGCGTAATCCGACGCGTGGGGATCCAACTGCATTTGGCTGCGGTAGAGCACCTCCGGATACCCGGACGTTTCCGTTTCCAATTCGACGTGAGTGTATCCCCACAGGCGTAGTCGGTAGCCATGCCAGGTGTCGCCGGAGATGGACAGCCCCAGGTTCAAGCCATCGTGCGAGGTATTGGCCGCGAGGATCTCGATCTTCATCTCCTCCGGCGCCACCGCTCCCCAGCAGATGCTGGTGCGCCACGCTTCCGGGAGCAGGCGCAGCATCCCCTGCGCGATGCTCACGCGCTCCGGCGCGGGAATCGGTTGGGCGTGTTGCAGCAGTTCATGGCTCCGATAGACGCGCCAGCGCGGATCCAACTCGGCGTCACGCGAGAAATTTTGTTCCAGGATCGGGAGCCAGATTTGCCCGTGATTCGTATCGCACTGGTCGAGGAATACGGTGAATTCAGTGAGCGAGAGCTGTTGCAGCGCCTGCCGCAGCGCGCGCGGACTCTGCCCAAACCGTTTATGTACAAGGCGGGAAAAATAGTAGGGGTCGTCATAGCCCACCAGCACAGAGATTTCCGTGATGGACAGCCTGGTGGTGCGTAACAGCGACAAGGCATGGCGCACGCGCAGTTGGATGAGATAATCGATGGGGGAAATATGGAAGTGCCGCGTAAACTCCCGCACCAGGTGCGGACGACTCACCTGGGAGAGTGCGGCCAGGTCCTTCAATTGAATCGGATCAGTCGCGTGCTGCTCGAGAAACGTTTTGACGTCCACATATCGCTGCGGAATTATCACCGAGACCATTGCGCGCCTCTCCCCGGAATGGTAAAACGTCAGCCGCGATCACGCGCCACGAGCGCCGTGGACGCGTGGCGGCTGGTCGTCAGCATCATTGTAATCGCCAGTATCAACATTGTCCAGCTTGTAAGCGGTGCTGATTGCTATGATGAGCGCGGACCCTTACCGGTGGCGGCGATGGCATCATCGGGCATATCCTGGTCAATGGCGTGGAGAAATGGACGCAGGCTATCGCCAATAATGATGCGGTGGGTGTGAATTACCGCTTGGATCTTGTGGTAACAGCCGGCGATAATATCGAATTCTCCATTGAGCCTGGGCCGAACTACTACTACGACAGCACGAAGTTCACGGCGGTCATTACCTCGCAACTGTAACGAGGGTTGAATAGCGAACTGGCACGGCGTTCCCGCAAGGCGCAGCCATGCGGGAACGCCGTGCCCATTATTCGTATGCATATTTCTACGCCCGATCAATATAGTCCATCTTTTCGGCGATAGCAGGTGGTAAAGTATATCACACTCGCACTTTGAAGGAGGTTTCCCATGATACACCGGACTAACGGCCGGGCTATTCAGCAGGGGTTTACCCTTATCGAGTTACTAGTGGTGATAGCTATAATTGCTATTCTCGCCGCCATCCTCTTCCCGGTCTTTGCTAAGGCGCGGGAGAAGGCGCGGCAAACGAGCTGTTTGAACAACCAGAAGCAGGTCGTCACGGCCACGCTGATGTACGTGCAGGACCACGATGAGATGTTCCCCGAGTCCAGCAACTTCTGGGGGGGCATCGCCCTGGACAAAGGCGTGCTGAAGTGCGCCACCGCCAGCCGTTTGACAAACGGGTATGTCTACAACAACTACCTCTCCGGTAAGGCGTTAGGTGAGGTGCCGGATCCGACCACCTACATGGTGGTGGCTGACGGTGCGCATACCGCGTCCGCGCTGGTTCCCGGCGTGGCCGGCGCCACCTTTATCAATGTCGCCTATGCGCTCGGTGACGTGGTGGACCGGCACGGCACGAAAGCCATCGCCGCATTTGTCGACGGTCATGCGGCGTTGCTATCCAAAACGGCCACTCCGGAGTTCGCCAGTGATCATTTCGCCCTGGCCGCCATCTCCGGCCTGGCGCAGCCGACGATCGTGAATGCAAGCTTCGATGCCGTGAAAATCGCCGATGTCCCGCAATCTGTCACTGCTCAGCCAATCTATTGCGATCCGAATAAAATGACCGCCTCGCAGAAAACCGCGTTCGGGTGGACACTCGGTAATACCTCGGTGAATGATCTTTGGTATTTAGTCGGGAATACCTCGAACTTGATTACTCCTGCGGCCCAAGCCTTTATCGACGGCGACCAGGTGTTGGCATGCGCCGATCACGGCGGCATCCGCGAAATCAGCCAGATATTGACGACTAACTTCAAGTCCGGCGTCACCTATAAATTCACCTGTTTGGTCTTCTTGCTCACCACCGGTGGTTCGAATGCCGGCTATACCGTGCAATTGCTAGCCGCTGGTAACATGGTGAAGGATTCGACGGGCGGACCGACGCCTGCAACGAGCCCCGCCAGCGCCGCCGCCGCCACGGTGACGATCACCTATACCGCCACCGGCGCCGACGACGGGAAAGCGATTGGCATCAAGTTGATCAATACCGGTGATGAACAGGTGTGCTATGACAATATGAAAATCGTTGCGCAATAAGCGGGTTACGCGCTGGATAACCCGGGATATTCCTGTTCGACAAAGAGCCACTTGATACATAACACGATGCCTCAAGTGGCTCTTTTCAACGACAGCGCTGCACAGCGTTCCCTGGGCGGTACTGCGGTGCCACCAGCGGCCGCTATCGCGCTGACATCTGGCGGCATGCCCGGTGCGCGGCGACAACGGTTCGCCATCCGTCGCGATAATCACCTCATGAAATGTGGTATCTCCATGCGTATGCAACACTACCTTCTGCTTGGCTTACTGCTGGTCGCCGGGTGCGCGACCAAAGGGGAAAATAGTGCGTCACCCGCACAGATCAACGCCTGGTTGGACGCCCAGTTTGTGGACGCTCCCCCTGCCGGGGCCTCCACGCCGGGTCTCTTTGTGCAACGGCACGACCATGGCACGCTGCAGTTACGGCAGTCCGTGCTGAAGACGCCGCTCCAGATCGGGGCGCAACGCTATACGCACGGCCTGGGCACGCATGCGGTGAGCGAGATCGTGGTGACGCTCCCCAGCCCGGCCACGCAATTTTCCGCACAGGTCGGCGTGGATAATAATGACGATACCAAAGGGCAGCATGGCAGTGTGCTCTTTACGCTCGAAGCGGGCGGGAAAGAACTGTACCGCTCGGTGACCTGCCGGGGCGGCGACGCCCCCACGGCTGTTCGCGTGAAACTGGCAAACATCACACGGTTGACGCTGCGCGTGCTTGATGGCGGCGATGGCCCCAGTTGGGACCAGGCGGATTGGGCGGACGCATCGGTAACACTCGCCAACGGCAAAACGCTGTTTCTCGATGAGCTGCCGCTACAGGGCATTCCCGTTGGCCAATCGACCGGGTTCCCGTTCTCGTTCATTTATAACGGCCAGGCGTCGGATGAGCTACTGCCCGGGTGGAAACGCGAGATTGCCAGGGGTGCGGCGAAAGACGGACAGGAAACGTGCACCGTGACCTATACCGATCCGACCACCGGGATGCAGATGCGTTGTGCGGCGACGCGCTACAACGCCTATGCGGCCGTCGAGTGGGTGATGACCTTCACCAACACCGGAAAAACGGATACCCCCATCTTAGAAGCGGTCTATCCGCTCGATCTACGGCTGACGGCGCCGGCAGGTGAGATGACGTTGCATCGCCTGCATGGCAGTGAGGGCACCGCCAATGATTTCCTGCCGATCACCGAGCCGCTGGGGGTCAACACGCGCATTGATGTGGCCCCGAATGGCGGACGCTCGTCAAACGGGCAGATGCCCTTCTTTAACCTGGAGTGGACCGGCGGCGGGCTGGTGGGGGCCATCGGCTGGTCCGGGCAGTGGGCCTTCCATGCGCAGCGCACCGATCAGCTCTGCCGCGTGCAAGCAGGGCAGCAGACGGTGCACTTAACACTGCATCCCGGCGAGTCGATCCGTACCCCGCGCATCCTCCTCGTCTCCTGGCAGGGGAAGGACCGTTTCCAGGGAAACAACCGGCTGCGCCGCCTGCTGTTGGATCACTTCGTGCCGCGACAGCAGGGCGTGATTATCACGCCGCCCATTGCCGAAAACACCTGGTTCTCCTGTAACGAAGGCAATACCGTCACCGAGGCCAATCAGAAAGCGGTGATGCCAGCCATGGTGTCCGCCGGCACGGAGCTGTACTGGCTGGATGCCGGCTGGTTTGAGGGGGGCTGGCCGAACGGCGCTGGCAGTTGGGTGCCGAAGAAAGACGCCTTCCCGCTGGGTCTGAAGCCGGTGGGCGACGAAGCGCATAAGAACGGGATGAAATTCTTGCTCTGGTTTGAACCGGAGCGCGTGACCCCCAACAGCCTGGTGGCAACTGAACATCCGGAATGGGTGCTGCACCACCCCGGGGACAGCACGTGGGGCCGGCTGTTCGACCTGGGCAATCCGCAGGCGCGCGCATGGCTGACGAATTACCTTTCCGCTTGCATAGACAAGTGGGGGGTGGATGTATACCGCAACGACTTCAATATCGACCCGCTCCCCTTCTGGCAGGCCGCTGATGCGCCGGATCGCCGTGGGATGGCGGAGATCCGCTACGTGGAAGGCCTGTATGCCATGTGGGACGCGCTGCGTGCACGCCATCCCGGCCTGTGGATCGATAACTGCGCCAGCGGGGGTCGGCGTCTCGATATTGAAATGCTCAGCCGCAGCATACCGCTGTGGCAAAGCGATACCCCGTGTTGCGGGCATGATGAAGCGGTGTGGAACCAGGTGCAGCATGCCGGGCTCAGCCAGTTTGTGCCACTCCATGCGTCCGGCGTGTGGTCGTTTGATGCGTACAATGTCCGCAGCGCCGCCACCACCGGGTACGCCATCTGTAAATGGCCCACGGATCCGGCATCGCGCAAGCAGGCGCATGCCTTTGCGGACGAAGTCATCCGATTACGCCCATATTATACCGGCGATTATTATCCCCTCTTGCCCGTCACGCTGGATGAGCAACGCTGGTGCGGATGGCAATACCACCGTGCGGATCTTGACGCGGGGTTCATCATGCTCTTCCGACGCAGCAAAGCCCCCGATACCACCCTCGACGTCGCGCTGCACGGCTTGAAGGCCGAGGTCCAGTATCAAGTGACCAACATGGACACCGGAACACAGCAGGTTCTCACCGGCGCGGCGCTGGCAACACAATTGTCCGTGGGTATTCCCACGATGCCGGGAAGCGTCTTGCTGCAATATCGCAAGAAACCGTAACACGCTGTCGTCGGATAACCTGTCGGCAATGGGGCATGACCTGGGAGTGTATTACTATGTCAATCGCGACATCTTTGCCAACCTCGGAATGGATTGAATCGACGCTTGCCGATTTGACGCTTGAGCAAAAGCTTGGGCAGTTATTGCAGCCGATCATTCAGCCCAAACAGTCGCGTGACGACACGCTTGCCGTATTGCATGGTATCGAGGTGGGCGGCGTCACGTTGGCTTCAGGTACACGTGAGCAGGTGCTAGCCTGTACCAGCCTCGTACAAGAGCAGGCCGCCGTTCCGGTTGTCGTGGCAACGGATCTGGAAAATGGCCCCGGACGCATTATCAGTAATGCCACGCAGTTCCCGGATATGATGGCGATAGCTGCGGCGGACCGCACCGACTATGCCTATACCGTGGGGAAATCCGCAGCGCTGGAAGGCCGTGCCTGCGGGATTCACTGGTCGTTTACCCCGATCGTGGATATCAATGCCAATTGGGAGAACCCCATCACCAATACGCGTGGGCTTGGGGATGATCCGGAGCGCATCACGCGCCTGTCTACGGCGATGATTCGTGGTATGCAGGAGCACGGGCTGGCCGCATGCGCGAAACATTTTCCCGGCGATGGGTTTGATTGTCGAGATCAGCACCTCTGTACCTCGGTTAATCCCCTGCGCATGGATGAATGGTGGCGGCTCAGCGGGCGCATGTTCCAGCAGGCCATTGATGCCGGGGTGTGGACGATCATGATCGGCCACATTGCGCTCCCGGCCTATGACCCTGGCGATGGACGCACACTCGCGGCAGCGCCGCCGGCCACATTAAGCCGCAAGTTAATGACGGAACTGCTGCGCGACACCATGGGTTTCACTGGCCTCATCGTCACCGATGCGTTGGGCATGGGCGGGGTGACCTCCTATGCTCCCCAGCGGGAAGAACAAATCCTTCGGGTGATGGATGCCGGAGCGGATGTACTGCTCTTTGCCGAAGTGGCCGAGGATTTCGATATTCTCTATCGCGCCGTCAAGCAGGGCCGATTATCCATGGAGCGCATTGAGCAATCGTTGCGCCGTATTCTGCATTTGAAAGAGCTGGTCGGACTCGACCGGCACACCGAACTGCAGCCGGTACTGGCGGAAGACATGACGGTATTTACCGCCACCGCGCAAGCCATCGCCGATGCGGCATTGACGGTCGTACAGGATATCGAGAAGACGATACCGTGGGCCTTACCACCGGGAAGCAAAATCTTCAGCATGCATGTGCTGGGCGATCAAGAGTATCACGTCGATGGCTTTGACGCGTTGTTGCGCGCGGAAGGCTTTGAGGTCACGACATTCCACGAAGAGGGTCGGTGGGGCAGCTTGCCATCACGTGAAGCGTTGGCCGGATATGATGCCATCCTGGTGAACTATGTCTTCGGCCCCACCTGGGGTACGAGCCGCATTCGTCCGCACGGCAACATGATGCGCAATTTGGCCTTGATCTATGGTATGCATCTCGCGAATACCGTTTCAATCTCCTTTGGTTCGCCCTATCTGCAATTCGAATTTCCCCGCATGCCGGTGTTGATCAATACCTATTCGCCCGACGTACATTCGCAAGCAGCCGTGATCCGGCTCTTGCAAGGCCATCTGGAAGCGACGGGTAAGAGTCCGGTGGACCTGCTTGCTCCGTTCCGACATTTGGGAACCGTGGCATTGCCGTATGCCTGCGGGTCGCGTGGGGTGGATCATTGAGCCAGCAGCGTTGCACGTGATGGTCGGCGGCCACTCTCCGAACACCAACAGACGGCTTTTCCGCTCACGAACGAATACGGATCATCCAGGGATTGAGTTGATGGCATCAGCCCGCGTAATACCGCAGAAGGACACGCGCGCGCTGTCACAGGATGATCGATCATGAGATGGCATATGATGCCAGGCAAGGAGTATGTATGAGTTCACAGAATATTTCGTTGCTTCCACTGATGCGCTGCGCGGGTGTACTGGCAGGACTGCTGTGCGGCTGCAGCGTGAGAGCCGACGTGCAACTGCCGGCGCTCTTCGGCGATCATATGGTGTTGCAACAGAAACAGACCATCCCCGTGTGGGGTAAAGCCGACCCGGGAGAGTCGGTCACGGTGACTCTCGGAAAGAGACATGCCACCACCGTGGCGGGGGTGGATGGTACCTGGCGCGTGCGCTTGGCGGCGTTATCCGTCGCCAAGCCACTCACACTCACGATAATGGGAAAGAATACTGTGACGGTGAACGATGTGCTACTGGGCGAAGTCTGGTTATGTAGCGGACAATCGAACATGCAATTCGGCCTGAAAGGCGCGAATAATGCCGAGACGGAGATCGCGGCCGCCAATTATCCGACCATGCGCATGTTCGCGGTAAACGCGCCTGTGGCCCAAACGCCGCAAGCGGAAGTCAAGGGACACTGGATTGTGTGCTCGCCGCAGACCGCTGGGGACTTTACCGCGGTCGGCTACTTGTTTGGACGTGAAATTCTGCAGACACGCCACATCCCAGTGGGGTTGTTGCACGTGTCGCAGGGGTGGACCCCCGCAGAGTCATGGATGAGCGCAGAGATGATCCGCGCCAACCCGGATACCGCGTACATCGCTGATCGTTGGGAAAAAATCGCCAAAGATTATCCCGCCGCAAAACAGAAATATGATCGTCTCATGGGCGAATGGACGACGGCCAGCGCGACTGCAAAGGCCGCCGGACACCCGGAACCGCCGCAACCCGTCCCGCCGCCCGATCCGAACTTCCTGCACCGCTCCTCCGGTTTTTGGAACGGTGGCGTGGCGCCGCTGATCCCGTATGCCATCCGTGGCGTGGTCTGGTATCAAGGGGAAACAAACGATTCGCGTGCGTTTCAATACCGGAAACTGTTCCCGAACCTGATCCGCGGATGGCGTAAGGCCTGGGGACAGGGGGATTTCCCCTTCCTCTTCGTACAGTTGGCGAACGTCTTGCCTCCTGACCCCACGCCGGTGAATAGCGAATGGGCGGAACTGCGTGAATCGCAGGCCGTGGGCCTGGCCGAACCGAATACCGGCATGGCGGTCACCATTGACATTGGCGAGGAAAAGAATGTCCATCCAAAAAATAAGCAGGATGTCGGACATCGTCTGGCCTTGTTGGCGCGTGTCAAGGTGTACGGTGAAAAGATCCCCGCCTATAGTCCCCAGTATGACCACATGGCCGTGCTGGGTCGGACGATGCGCGTGACGTTTACCCATGCCTACAAAGGGCTGCAGACGAAAGACAATCAACCTCTCAGCGGATTTGCGATTGCCGGCGCTGACCACAAGTTCGTCAGTGCGCAGGCCAAGACCGAGGGGAACGCCGTGGTTGTATGGGCGGATGCTGTGCCAAACCCCGTCGCTGTACGCTACGCTTGGGCCAATAATCCGGCAGGCTGTAACCTGTATAACAGTGCCAACCTGCCCGCTGTGCCATTCCGCACCGATGATTGGCTTGCCAAAACCGCTGATGCAACTCGGCTCTATTATGATAACTAACGCGTAGTGGCTTTCAACGCATGCGTTGGAGTAAGATCGTATCAGTTGTAGATGTTGAACGGACTTTTGGACTTCGCCGTTTCTGCGCCTCACCTTTGAAGCGAAGCGCGGAAACGGCGTTTCTGTTTGTGTCATTCGGTTGTCTGTTTACCGGGGACTTATTCGCCCAATATGCACCTTTAGCGTCCTTCGATGGGCGTCGGTCCGACGGCCGATTGGCGATAGCCATATAGAACGGTGTTCCAAGGCGAAGCTACAAGAATTGGTGTGACCGGTTTCGCGGGGTCAGTGGGAATCGGTTGTACGGTGACGATCAGACGGACGGCAACCGGGGTGCAGATGTAAGTATTGGGCTGAATCACTTGCCATTCCCCTGGTCGCGCATTGTGTATTTTCAGTGAGAAAGACACGTCCTCATTCGCCTTCAGGACTTTGGGACCGGTGAAATATCCATCAGGACCATTGACGATCTTCCCCTTGTCATCAACAATGGGTACTAACGTTTGCGGAGGAGTATGCCCCATCTTTGGTGACAGGAAAAACCCCTCAATACTGACGGATTGAATCGCCATATCGGCCGTAACATGACTGCTCATGCTCACCGTCAGGTCGGTATCCTGGTTGATATAGCATGGTGTTGAGGGCATCACGAAAGACACCTGTAACGGAATTGAGCTTGCGAGCTGTGTGAACTGCCCGAGATCAGTGAGGGGTGATCGAATGCCCTGGGTACCCTGCACAGGGTGATAGCCATATTGGCCGCGTTGTAATGCCAATAGGTATTTCTTATGCAATTGCAGGATCGGCACCTGGGGCCGTTCGGACGATGGATTCTGCGAAACCGGATAACACACCTGTGCTTCTTTGGTCGTTGGACCTTTGAGCACTTTATCAGTGGTGACGATCGCCAGGCCCTGCCTCATGCCATAGAGATCAGTAAACTCGCTAAGGCTATTCACGGTCCCGGTGATAATTAGATCGGATAGAGCGACGATTTGAGCTGCTGAACTATTCTGTATATTTTCAGATTGCACTGGCTGCGCTCGCGCAATTTCTGCACATGCCGGATGAAACGACAATACACAGAAAGCGAAAACCAATACCATGCAGCGCTGTTGTAAACGAAAGCGTATCATGATCCTTCTCCTTATTGCGATGCTGTATAGCCAAACGTGGTATGCATCCAGGGTGAACATGCGGTATACCCCTTCTGCAGCATGAATCGATTACGATCGACGGCAAGCGCTGCGCGTGCAACAGAGAGCGCATCGTTGAATGGGGCCTTTTGCGAACGTACCGAGACCATCACGCGCACGGCAACCGGAGTGATGATATATGACTCCGCGCCATAAATCTGCCATCCACCCGGCTCGACAGTTGTCAAAAGGAATGTTTTCTCAATGGTCGCTCCCCCGACGATCTCCAGTGGCTCCGGGTGGGCTTTCGCCAGTTGTTCCTGTTCTTGCTGCTTCTCACGCATCGGCAAGGTCGATCCCATGATGTCAGATGAAAACTGACCAGTTATTGTAACGCTATCAATGTACATCGGTGATGTTCCGGTATTGGTCACATGTATGGTCATTGGAACGGTCTGACCGATGTAAATGGGACCGAGGGGATTCGTGAATGACACCTTTAACTGAATCAACCGCAAGCTCTCAGCAAGCCACGGGGCTTGGTCAGCACTTCGCACGCCCTGGTCTGCGGCTACGGGTGTATAGGCGTCTTGTCCCTCTTGCAAAATAAAACACTTACGATCTCCCGGTTGCAAGGTGATACCGCTATGCTCTGTGGCAATACCCGCGGAAGGTGATTTCGGCGGCAGGGGATAGCGCATGGTCACCGTTGTTGCTGCAGTACCTTGTAAGATTTTTTCTATGGCGATGACTGCCTGGCCATTGGTCGCATCCGGCGCGTCAGGTATTTCACTCACCGAAGTCACGGTGCCGATAATAACTAAATTGGCACACCCGACTATTTGGAGATCGGTAAGCCGTGACGATTGGAGCGCTTGCGATGATGCCGGAGCCACCATGATGCCACACAGTAGTATCATCACAACTTGCAGTGCTGTTCGATGCATTTCCTTATTCCCTTCAGACGTTTGAATTCGGCATATGGGTTAGTCGAAAAATGGAGCGAAAATGTTCCAGCGATTGTTATCATTAATAGATACTATTCGTGGGATTGTATTCGACAGATGCACCTTGATTCACCTGATGCAAGGATTCTTTGATTGCAGCGATTAGCCGCAGGCGAAGCCATGCAAGTAGACCGATCAAGGGAAAGCCCGATCGGCATGAACGCGCTAAGGCGATTGAGCCAGCGTGATCTAGCCCGAATTATTGTGCTATTTGAATGAAGCGAACTTCCGAGAGACCGACGTTGGGGCCATTATAGTTCGTCATGGTGTCAAATCGGATGTACCGGCAGTTGACGGGTGTGAACGTGACATCACACCCCATATCAGTACCATCGTTTTTGCTGATCGGATAGGTTCTGGTGTCGGTTGCGAGTTTCGTAAAGTAGGTGCCATCCGCTGAATACTCCACGTTCATTGCTTTGATGCATGACGGAGGTCCCCACGTTGCGTCTTCACTATAGGCCCAGTAATGGAAGCCGCTGATCGTTTTGGTCGTGCCGAAATCGAACGTAAGCACGGCGTTGGCAACGCTGGGACACAGCCAGTTCGTCGCGGCGTCAGCTGCACAGGTCGGCCATGTCGTTGGGGGCGTCGTACCATCGGCGACAGGAGCTGACAGGCCTGAACCATTAATGGTATTCCCCTCGACGCGTCCCCACCCGATGCCGCCGTCCGCTTTGACAGACGTCGGCACGGCGATGGTGGAAATCAATTTCATGGGGCCGGAGTCTTTCCCGGCGTGATCCCAAACCGCGTTGCCGCCATACAAGGAAAAACACATGCCGTCGGCGGTCGTCCCTTCCAAGCCGACTTGACCAGCGGGCACTTCAAGACGGACCCATTTGCCTGTTGACGGCAATACGCCCATATACCGGCGACTCACCGTGCCAAGCGTGCCGTAATCAATCAGGTTCGCGCCCCAATAGGCCCGATGCTCCCATCCCCGGCTTTTCCACTGCAGCATGACTTCGTGGGGGGGATTCGCGGGATCCAGATACACGTAGGCGTAAAAGCGATCTCCGGTACCGATCGATAAAGTGCGGGCGGCATTCTCAAACCAATGCTGATGTAATCCGTTCGCAGCGGCGGATCGGTGTGCCTTGGTACCGGAATATGGCGTCGGATTATTGGTCACCCAGTTCCAAGTATCCCCGCCCGAGTAACTTGCCGTTGCGCCATCAGGTATCGTATCCTCCAACCACACGGTGTCCCGTTGACCGGTACGGAGGAAGTAATAATCCCCGCTGGCGACATCACTGTCTACGAGGTCGTTCCTATAGGCGATAGCCTTCAACGTCGTGTCCTGATCGATCACGACCGGCATGCGATAGACCATCCCCACAGTCGGCGACGGCATCGTCCCATCGGTTGTATAGCGAATAGTTGCTCCGGAGGCGGAACTGATGGGCACCGTTTGCAGGGCCGAATAGCTACCCGCTGCCGTGCCGAAGGCCGGTGTGGCGCACTTGTTCGTGTAGACGCCGGTGGTGACGTCGCTGTCGGCCAATCTGTTCTTATAGGCCATGGCCTTTAGCGTGGTAATCTGACCGAGGGCGATCGGGTTGCTGTAGACCGTCCCTACCGTCGAAGACGGCGTGGCGCCATTGGTGGTGAAGCGAATGGTCGCCCCCTTCGTCGTCGTGTTCAGGGTCACCGACTGGGCGGACGCGTAGGTGCCCGGCTCCGGGCTGGCGGTCGGTGTTGCGCATTTGATGGTGAACACGCCACTGGTGACGCTGCTGTTGGTTAAGTCGCTCTTGTAGGCGATGGCCTTCAGTGTCTTCGTCACATCGATCGTCACCGGGGTGGTATAGATATTGCCGCTCGTACCGGACGGGGTCGTACCATCGGTGGTATAGCGGATGGTCGCATCCGGCGTCTTGGTGATAATCGTCACCGTTTGCGCGGTGGTATACAGTCCTGCCGGTGCATCGAAAATCGGCGCGGCGCCGGTACTGGTGATCGTATACGCGCCACTGGTCACGCTGCTGTCCGTCCAGCCCGTCTTATAGGCCATCGCCTTCAGCGTACTCGTGGCCGTGATGCTCACCGGGTTGGTGTACAGCGTGCCGGTGGTTGCGGTCGGTGTCGTACCATCGGTGGTATAGCGAATGATCGCCCCGGTGGTAGTGGTGCTGATGATCACGTGCTGCCCGGTGTAATACGTTCCCGCCGCCGCGCTAAAGGTCGGCGCGGTGACGGTGGCGGTCCCGATCACCGTGACATCGGTATAGGTTACCGTACCGAGTGTTCCGGGATTGTTGGCGCAAATGACCAGGCCTATCGTTACGGTCGCCGGCATCGCGATGGTGGTCTTATTGGCGAAGGGCGCCCAGGTTACGCCGTCGGGGGAATACTCCCCGCTGAATACGTCGCCCGTGCGGGTAAGGCGCAGCCAGTACGGCGCTAACGGGCCCGCGACCAGGGCGCTGCCGCTGGTGGCCCCACCCGTGCCTGTGCGCCACGCGTAGTCCAATCCCGCGTATGGCGTGACAAGCGCGGCGGCGTATTTACTGCCGACCGACAGGTTCTCGCGGATCATAATGCCAGCCTTGGCCCACAGTGCGGTCGGTGTCAACGACGCGACCCGTGCGGTAATGCACCCGTTCCCCGTTAAGGTCCGATACAAGTAATGGCCGGAATCACTGGCGTAGAAGAATTCATCGCCACTGCCATGCACCGTGTATGTGCCGGCGGATTCACTCCCAGAACCGCTTGGCAGCACGCCGCCGATGTTGTCGTCGTTGGTGAAGAGGCCGAGACTACGGGCCTGGGTATACACCCCGGTCGTCATCAGACTCTCGGACATTCCACTTTTGAAGGCGCGTGTTTTCAAGGTAGTCGTCTTCGTCAGAATCACCGGGACAGTATACAACGGACTGCTTGCCGTCGGGTCCGTGCCATCCGTGGTGTAGCGCACAATAGCCCCTGAGGTTGCGCAATTGATAGTCACCGTTCCTGGGCTCTGCAGGGCGGAGGGCGCCGGGCTGATGGTCGGTCGTGCCACCTTGCCCGCCGTATTGTCCGACCAGCGATAGATGAGCGTCAAATCGTAATACGCGGCTTCGAGCATGATCAGATATTCCCCGTCCGCTTTTTGATAGGCGGTGATGGGGAACGAGAAATCCAACCCCCCGGGAAAGCCGAGTTGTGCGCTGGGCTGCAGATGCCCCACGTACGAGCCGTCGCTCTTTCGATAGATATAGACGGAGTTTTGGGGCACCGTGCCTTCCTGTTCGCTGAAATAAGCATAGAACACATAATCACCGGCGATGGTGAAACTACGCGCGACATCCCAAATATTGCCGTTCCGGTGATAGGGAGTGGTAATGGTCCAGCGCGGCGTGCGATTGCCCAGGCTCCAATGGGGATAGGCGCGGATGATACGGAACCCCTCGTCGTCTCCCGGGTACTCATCGCTGAAGCCGCCCAGATACATGGTGTCGGCAGCCGCATCATATTCGAGACGGTGGACATGCCGCAGCGTGTACGGCAGCGGCACGGCGCTGGTGGGCGTCGTCGGATAGATCGGATTGCCGTGGACGTCCAGGCCCTGGCATTTCCACGTATACAACAAATAATCGGCATGTCCGAAGGAACCGCCAAAAATCACATCGCCGTTCGGCATGACTTGCCAGACCCCGCCGGCCGGATCCGAGATATTGAGGTATTGGTACTCATTGGCGTCAAACTTCCCATCCCCATTGCTGTCGCGCCAAATGGCCGGCGCGTGGTTCAGACCCGGAAGAGGCGTGCGGTTGACGGTAGTCGGGATGAACATGGCACTGGGAATGGCGACTTCACCCCACTTCTCCGCGTCAAACCGAAAGAAACACAAGCTCGTTTGATCCAACACCAGAAATTTCTTCCTGGCCATGCGCGCCATGCGGGTATAGCCGAGACCATAGCCCAAATTGCGCATATCATCCGGGAAGGCGAACTTGTCATAGGTAAAGCCTTTGTAGGCCCATTCCTTGCCCGTGTCCTTCGTGTAATCCATGGTGTAGTGGTGGTACTTGGTAAAGATATCGCTCTCCGAGCCAGGATCGACTGCGGCGATATCCGTGAATTCTAACCCATACACACTCCAACGGCGCGTCCTCTCAGGGGTATAGCTTTCCATTTCCGCACCGCATTCGTAACCACCCAGCCCTCCGTTGCTTGCGACATAGATATTACCGGCGCTATCCACCCCGACGCAGTTCGGGCGATTGAATTTCAACGGGCCGACCTCGCCTTTGACGCCGCTAAAAATACCGTAATCCGCACCAAGGGTCGATTCCAACGCCACCGCGCCGGCCTGCACCGCATAGATGCGCACCTGGCTATGGATGCCCGCGTCGGCGATGAGGATGCGCCCGTTCGTCGGATTGATGGCGATGTCTTGCGGATCGACATCAGCAGGGAATGTGATCTCAGACAACTTCGTGCCCGTGCTGGTATAACAAATCGCTTTCGGGGTCGCATGGCGTGTCAGCACCCAGACATTGCCTGACTTCTCGATAGCGAGCTTCCCCGGCGCGGTGACGGTCCAGGAACGCAGGGGGGTCAAGGTATCGGCGGTCACCACCTTCACGGTATTGCCGATGGTGTCACTGACATAGAGTTCTTTGCCGTTCACCGCCAGGCCCCACACTTTATCCTGACTCAGCCGCGCTTGCACGTCGGTGTAGACCATCGTCGTGAAGTTGAAGCGCGAGACATAGCCGGGCACATCCGCGTAGACATTCGAAGCCCAGACATACGAGCCATCGGCGGCAACCGCGCCGCAATCGAAGCTATTCATGCCATCATTACGGGTGAGGTGGCCGATATTTTCCCCGTGCGCGTCATAGATCGGCGCGTAGCGTGCGGACTCCTCCCAATACGAGGTGCCGATAATTGTCCCGTTTGCGGTCACGCAAATATCCATGAGATGATAATTCGCGTGCTTTCCGATCTTCCCCGTGCCCCACGAGGGTTGGAAGTATGGAGATCCTGGCCAAGTGTTGCCCAGCCAGGTCGTAGTGTAGTTGGTGACTTCCGCGCCGAAGGCGATGCTACCCAACACTAAAATGGTACTAACGACCAATAAAAAACGCCGCCAGAGCGGAATACCCGACTTCGCAATGCACGACTCGGAGCCAGGGATATGCACCATGTAAAATTCTCCTTAGAGGCTGGAATCAGGTAGCGGTCCATCGTGTTCTGCTGGGGTGGGAGCTGTTGCATTGCTCTTTGGTAGCCCGCCGCTAGCGTGATCGAATAGCACACACTTCATGTTTTCATCTCACTATTACATATTCCCCCTGTTCATAACTGGACAATGTTGATATCGGCCAATATATGGAGCGGCTGACCGTTTTGAGATAGTGACTACATGATCAACATCCGTTGTCAATGGACCGTACGTCTTCAAAACGGCGTTAGGCCCAGCGAAGTTCCACCCAGTACCGGCACATCTCACTGGTGAGGTGAATGATGGTACCTGTCTTCCCCATCTCCGTAGACAACGGGGTGCATATACGCGTCGCCGTGGGATGCCAGTCGATCAGTTGGGCGGTCACCTTGCCGGCTCGTGGGATGGTCAGGGCGCCCGGTGCTTCGCAGTGGACCAATACATGGCGACTCACAGCGAGATCTTCGTCGTCTAAAGCCTGTGCAAAGATAAAGCCGTCACCCGGGCCACTGAGCAACGCCCGCTGTTCCCAACTGATGCCCCCCTTGTCCATCGCGGCAAAACACCGGGAGCCATTGACGTGATACAGCGCGGGCTCCGGCGCCAGTTCACTGCCGGGGTAGGCAATGATCTTCCCCTGGGTTGTCATGACCGTCCGCGTGTTGGGGTCAAATTTCTGCAACGTCATACGCCCCAGTAATATGGCCAGTGCCTGGAAGACCAAGCCCGCGGGTTTCTGCGTGCCATCTTCGCGCGTGTGCATCCCCAGACGATCGTCCCATTTCTCCATGGGGAAGGAATGGTGGTGCTGTTCGGTGTCCTGCCAAAGCCGCATCTGGCGTGTCCACGACCACGGGCAGATACCGGCCACGCCGCTCTGAATGCCAGCCACATAGACCGTACGCAGCAGCTCGGCTTGCGCCAGTTCGTGTTCAAGTCCTTCCGGCTTATCCAGATGCAGTTCTTGCAATAAATAGGGGCGCCCGGAGGTATTGAGCGTTTCCGGTGGAATCCGCCCGTGGGGAGAATCATAGTCCACCGCATCGCCCAATCCGAGCGGACCGCCGACGGTAATCGGTGTTGTAACACCCTCAGTTACGAAAACCGAACGCAAATCCTTGACCCAAGCATGCACGTCCTCATCGGGGATGGCGTGCGGCTCGTTGAAGAGATCCCAGGAGACACATTCGGCAGCGCGATAGCGTCGGAGCAGTTGTGTCAGAAACGCTTTTTGCACGCGGCGTCTCTCCGGACAATACACGGCTTCCACCGTACCGAACCAGCCGCGCGGATCACCCATCTCCTCGGGTACCAGGGTAAAGAGGTCACCGCCATAGATGATGCCGTACTTATGCGAGAGGTAGAGGAACAGGTCGAACAATCGCCAGGCATGCTCATCGGGAAGGGGATTGTCGCAATTCTCCATCGAGGAGAAAAAGTCAAACAGGTGCTGGTGGTGGTAGAGTAAATAATCCTTAAACCATTTATAGTGATGGTAGTGGGGGCGGATATAGTTGATGCCACTGGCGTACATGGCATGGAAGTCGGCGATGATGCGGTCCACTGCCGGGCGGTACCACATCAGTTCTCCACGCGTTGATTCGTAATAATTGGTGCCCGAGATAAAGCGCCCCTCACCAGCAAGGCTAAAATATTCATTGTGCAGCGCGACCGCCGGCGCCTTGGTCATCACCGCCGCACGCCAGAGCACAAAGCCGTTTCGGCCTTCGGCCACCGTGCGGCCATCACGTTGCAAGGAGACATGGCAGGTGTATTCATCACCTGATAATGCCGCGCTCGCCACAGTCCAGTGCTGTGTTGCCGTCGTCCGGGGTGACAGGGTGAGCATGGTCCGTTCTTCATGGACGACATGGAACGCATCGCTGATACGCAGCAGCAGGGTCACTTCCACGGATTCGGTCTCAAAGCTGACCAACTCGGCGGTTATCTTGACCGTTTCACCGTCGCGGTAACAGGCGGAATCCGCTTCGACGTCCTTCACCATCACACGGTTCGACAGTAAGGCGAAGAGGTCGCGCATGAGCGCCGTGAAGTGTGGCGCATCTGGAGCAAGCGGATGCGGCGCTTCTTCATGCGTGAAATGGACCCGGCGGCTGCCATTCTCAAAGTCCTGCACCAAGACCGCATTCACCGCCAGCGGGGTGCCCCAGGCATCAATGCCGGTCAGCAATGGCGTGACCCAGCGCGCGGGGTAACGTTCCGGAAAGACGTTGCCATGTGGCGGCTGGGGGACCGGCTCGTGAGCGCTATTGGTGATCACGACCCCCAGGCGCGAGGCCGCGAAGGAGTCCGCTGCGGCGAGCGAGGGCAGCAGCTCGCGGTGCACGAGGGTCCGCGAAGGTGCCGCCGGCAATTCGTAATACTTCACCCCAAAGCGTGAGACCCATTTGTCGAACACCTGTTGACGTTCTTCCGCGGTCGCAATCGGCAGGTGGTCTCCCCACGGGGCCGCCTGTTTGAAGAACGGAATGCCACCGGTCGTCAGCACGGCGCCGCCCCGTTTCAGAAAGTGATCGAACGTAAGGCCGGAATACATCCAGAAGGCATCCATGGGATATACGCTACCATAGGGGAACACCAGGATATCGAGTTTGCCTTTAAAGAGCAGGCTATAGGAACGAATTTGATTCGCATCTAAACGCACAACGCGCACACCGGGCAGCGCGCCCCAGACGGCTTCGATGTCAGCCGCCGTCAGCCCGGCAGGCACCTCTTGACCGAAAAAGTGCGGGTCATCCATCACGCCGACGACGCAGGTATCGCATCCTTCGCGCAATTCGCGTGCCAGGGCGGCATATGACACCCGCGCACTCGCCGTAGACTCCGGTCGCTCGGTATACAACCCCTGCGCATTCGTCTGTGCAACATGTTCCTGTGCCATTACCGCCATACCCCCTTCGGTCGCTCTCCGGTAGTGCCTGTGCGTACGGTCATTGCCGATACAACACATCAATCTTTGCACAATCGTAGTGTTTTCGCTAGATCTACGGTTGCTTTTTGGTATCTGTAATTGCGAGTGGGGCATTGGTCAAGAGCAACGGCATTCCCCCATTCAAGCAATGCCTCAATCCGCCGACAGGTCACCGGTCAGCGGGTCTACACCCGTTCAGCGTCCTCCACCAGGAGTGACCGCGTGCGGGCGGGGCGGTGGCGCAGTTCGCCGGCAGACATCTGCAGATACCGGCGGAGCAGGCGCGCGAGATGGTGATCGTCCGCCAGGCCAACGCGGTTGGCAATGGCTGTTAAGGAAAAATCGGTGGCGAGCAGCAGGTCGCGCGCGGCCTCAACGCGCAGGCGGCGCACGTCGTCCATCGGGGTGACGCCGGCGAGGCGTTTGTAGCAACGCACGAAGTGGAACTTGCTCATCTGACTATGGTCCGCCAACCGATCCAGGGAGAGCGCCTCCGCCAAATGCTGCCGCACAAACCGCCGGGTACGCTCCACCATATCCGGCTCCTCATAGGCGATCAGCCGCAGGTATTCCGCCAGCAGCGTCTGCATCATGCTATCCCGCACCGCCTGTGCGCGCGCGCCGGGGACAAAGCGTATATCGTACATCCAGCGCAGCAACCAGCACAGACGGCCGTCGGCATCCCGGGTGATCAACGGCAGATCCGGCACGGCATCGGGCCAGGTGAAGCTGATGGAAAAGGTGTGCACGGGATGATCGGGATGCGATTGCTCGCCATGAACTACCCCCGCCGGGTAGAGCAAGACGTCGCCGGCGCCCGCAACGACGCGCCCCCGCAAGGTCGTCACCGTGAACGCCCCGGCACTGACGCTGATCAACTCGTAAAACGGATGGCAGTGCGGCGGCATGCCCCACCCGAGATGGGGAGGCACCTGGCCGACACTGAGGATGCGCAGATATTCGATGCCCATAACGCAATACTGGATACAGGATAGCAATGAAGTGCCTTGTTTGAGCCCTCCTGATCAGCAATAATCTACAGTACCACTTGGGAGATCGTCAAGCCATGAGGAAAGGTCCGATGGCCGACCGCATCCAGGACACTTTTTCACAGGGGCAGGGCAACTTGCGGTTGATGCCCACCTTTGTGCCGCGCCGTTTCGGACGGGCCGGTCGCCGGCTACGCCTGCACCCCGACGACTACTACGCGCTGGGCACCCAGCGTGGGTCGATCAAGGAACGATGGTTCGCCTCGGTGATTCCCGCGATGAACGGGCCGCTGGCCGCGCCGGACGAGGGGATGAGCTATGTGCTGCCCACCAGTGGCAACCCGGCGGAGAAGTTCACGCTGAAGGCCGCCGCCGACACGCTAGGCGCGGCGCTGGTCGGCGAGACGTTGCAGCGGCAGTACGGCGGGTGGATCGATCAGGCCTTAGGCCTGTATGCCTTCCAGCACCCGCGCAATAAGCAACACTACATTTATGCTGAAGAAGGCCTGTACGGGAAATCGATTCGCTACCATATTCTGGGCCTGGATACCCTGCGTCGTGTCGAAGGGAAGGTGACGCTGGGGCAATAATTCAGGCAATATGCCACTACCATGCAATACAAAATCACCATAGACCGACAACCGTTAGTCTGCACATGGAAAAACCGCTTCTTTCACCACCACCCCGTTGGCCAGCGCCGCCATGGAGGCGCGCATCACCGAGCTGGATCTGGAGATCGCCCTACGGGAGGCCGACGCCTACGGTCTGGAGTCAACGCTGGCGCGGGAGAACGGCGAGAAGGTGGACGCCGGCACCGTCAGCCGCGCGCTGGGCCTACTGGTCTGGCGCATCGAGACCGGCGACGACGAGCAGCAGAAAACGCTGCTGCACCTGGTCATCGAGGAGATCGCCATCGCCGAGAACGCGGAGGTCGCCGCAAGGTCGGCACCATCCACCTGCACTTCAGCGACGCGGTGCTGCAGGTGCTGGGGGACGGGCGCCGGATCGTTTCACTGCGGTTCCAGCAGATAGATGCGTTGGGCATCCAGCGTGATCGTTCCCTCAGCATCCCAGCCTTCGCCGCTGATCGTCTCCATCACGTGGCAAGGGCCGGTGAGGGTATACGGAAAATCAGTATAGGCGAAGATCACGTCGATGTCACCGTCGACCCAGCGGATCCCCCGGTCGTCCGGCAACACCCACATCGTCTGCAGGTGCGGCTCGACGCGTAAAAAGCCGTGATTCATCGGCGCCAGCACCGCCGGGTTCCAGAAACCGGAGATGGCGCTTGCATCCGGATACGCATCTACCATGACTTCGATGTGGTACATCAGGCGCGTCGAAAGCCCGCGGAAATAAGCCTGTTCGACGGTATCACCGCTTTCACGCACGGCATCGAGATTGAAGCCGGTGCTCATGTCCGCAAACAGCCACTCCAGGCCACGCGTCCAGGCGTAGTGCGTGCCGCACCCCGCCGTGCCCAATACACCGGCGGATTCCACGAAGTAGAGCATGCCCATCTCGCGTTGGAAGTAGCGCTGAATACCCACCTCGGCGTCATGCTGCGAGCGAATCATAGTCGGGTACAGCTGGTGGGTGTAATCCAGAGACCCCACCTGATCGCCCGTGGCGCCGCCGTGCCCCGCCTCGTAGGGTTGGCACAGGTAATTGAGGGTATCCGCCGCCATGTTGAAATGTGAGTCGCGGAAGATCCCGCGTATACCACACGCCTTCGCCTTGCGATACGCGTCGAACAGATACGTGCGGAAGGCTTCGCTCTGTTCGTTGACGGCAAACAAATCGAAGTTGTAATTGTTGCGCTGCCATTGCCCGGATACGTCGCGCGCCGGCAGGTCGGGCATGCGGCGCGGCAGCGGTGAGAGCGGGGAAAAATGCGCGCCAAACCAGAGATACGCGGCGATGTCCTGTGTCAACGCCGCAGCCATCGCGGTCGTCAACGCCTCCCACCCGCCGTTGGCATCGGGCATCGTTAACTCCAGCGGGCAGCAGATGTTATTCGGCACGAGATAATCCGGTGTCTCGCCGGCGAAGCGCGGGGCGATCTCCGTGGCTGTACTGCGCCAGATAGGCGCCAGATACACCTGGCGCACGCCCCACGCACCGAGCTGCGCGAAAATCGGTGGGAATTTCTCGAGCGACGCCACGCCTTGGGCACAGACGAAAGCCGAGGGGCGCGGGAGGTCGAGTACGATGTCGTAGTAGGCGCGAATGTCGCGATGGATCTGTGCGCGGAGACGGAGGAAGTGGTTAATCAGCGCCGTACCGTCCGCGGGGCACGCCGCAATCAGAATGCGCCGCGCCGGTGTAGTGATCTCTTCGGTCAGGTCGAAGCAAAACTGGTTGAAGTGCAGCAGCAGCGGGCTGTCGGGATCATGCTGGAACAGGCTGCGCACGTGTGACGGATAGTCATGGACGGTGAGCAGGATGTGCGTCGCGGTATGCTGGAAGGTGAACCCCTGCAATTGAGCGTAAAGCGGCAGGTGCTGGAAGATGTAGGGATTGGCGATGCCGGGCACCACCCAGGCCGATGTGTAGGCGGTTTCCGCTTCGAGCGAGACCATCGGCGCGGTGAACGAGTTGCGCATGATGAAGGTATTGCCGGCCGCCTGCCCCCCCAGTTCCCAGCTCGCCTTGTCTTCGATCTGGTAGATGGCCTGACCCGGCACGCGATAATGGAACTGATACGAGAACCCGGTATATGTGACGCCGTCGTATGTCGCCTCGATCGGCGTGATCAGCCATTCCAGCACGGCGCCGTCGGGCGAAATCGGCGCGCCGGACCAGGAACCCGTATTGATCCGCGCGTGCAAGGCATGTTCGGTCCACTCCATACGGTGCCCGACTCGGAAGTAGGGACGGGTGCGCACGACGACGCCGGCGGGTGTCTCGCACATCTCCGCTATCCGGCAGCCGATCATCACCATGCCGTCTGGTGTCGCGATCTCGGGGGCGATACATTCCGTCGTTGACCGCCAGATGACGCCCTGCCCACGCACGGCGCGGATGCCGTGCAGCCATCCATCACGATGCGCCAGCTCAACCTCGACACCATTCGCCAGCACGATCGTGTGCAGGGTGAGTTCGCCCGGGGACAACGGCATCGCATCGACGGTCATCAGCATCACACTCCCACAGGGCGTTCAGCGCTTACAACCGGCCACGGCACCGCATCAACCGCCCATGTCACCGGTTATTATTCAATGATGACGCTTGATAGCCTTCATCGCGTCGATTGTCCGCGGTGATGTGGCATCAAAGGTTGTGACTTTGTCAGCCTGTTCATCAGCCACGCTCACGACCCCCCCGATTCTTACTGATGCAAAAGCCGGCAACCCGTGAATATCGAGGCTTAAACGCCTTTGCATCAGGAAAGCCCGATAACCTGGCACAACGGCAAATTCCTGAATTTCCAGGTTCCAACTACCCATCGACTCGTTGAAACAGACGGCGCCCCCAATCTAAAGAACCGGCGTAAACGTAACTTGGAGTCGGTGCTGGTATTGCCGATTCCCTGCTAGTTACCAGCAACATCAGCCGCTAGCAGCCCGCGGATAAAGTCTCGTCGGCGCTGCCACCGATCTTTCCGTGTGATGCTTCACACTCTATCTGCCGTCTATGCCTTCATAGAGTTGCAGGTAGAGTGTTCGCCTGACGCGAAAATCTCGGCAGCAGCGCACAACGTTACTTTATCCGCAGGCTGGCAAGGACCTGGCCGTCTTCAACCTCACCGCCTCGCCGGTCAACGAAGCCTTGGTGCGCTGCAGGAGATATTGCGTATAGGTGTCACAATCACACCACCGTGACCGCGACGCTGCCGGGTTTGCTCCCGATCATCCTGGCGAGGCAAGCGGAGTTGCCGTGCATGCTGTCCCGTCTGCCTTGGTTGGTCCGGTGTCGCCATCGGTATGCGTCAGGTCCTGATACAGTTGTCGCGGAGCCAGTTCTGCATATGGGGCACCGAGCGTTACCAGATGGCGACGGATGTCCATGCAAAGGTGGCATGGACCGGCGTAGTGGGTCTGAGTGGGATAGGCATACCGAGCGACGGCATAGGCCAGCAGGCTGCGGACACCCTCCTCAACCAAAAGGCGGATCAGCGGGCGCTGTGCGAGTATTTCCTGCGCGGTGAGCTTCGGCAGATCGACGAAATCGCCCAGGCTAAGACCGGCACAGGGGAGGATGTGGCCGTACAGGTCATAATGGCCATGCGCGCCTGCCAGCAACTGCCGCGCGCAAGAGCTGGTGCAGCAGGCTTCCACAGGTTGCTGGGGCAGGTACTCAGCCAGCGCATACGGCGCACGACCGGCGGGGATAAGCTGCCCGCCATATGTCGCTGCCTCGCGTGCCGCCACGGCCCCCGCCCGGCGGGCATACTCGGCGAACGGCAGTGTCTGCTCCACCCCCAGCGCGCGGAGCTGAGTCAGGAACTCCGGCAGCCACACGAAGGCCCCCTGCTCCCCGAAGATGGCACGCGCGGCACGAATGACGCCCAGGGTAGACGAGAGCGGAATAAACTCTGCGTGCAAAGGCGAGCAGCTGATGAGCAGACAATTCAACCCGGCGTCGCGCAGTGCAGTCAACTTCGCCTCCGCGTCTTCCGGCCCGCGATACCAGTGGGCATTCGTTTCCACGTAATCGATGGGCAAGCCATACCGCCGTGCCAGCCGTAGCGCCTCCAGCAGCAGCGGGAAGTTGAAGAAGGCCTCCCCGCCTGCCAGGTGCAGCCCGCGCACCATGCCGGTTGATGCCATCGCCTGGTACAGCATCTCCAGGCGCTCCGGCGTCATCCACCCCTGCCAGTGCGGAGAACACCCGTACAGACAATGCCGGCAGGTGCTGGAGCACTTGTAACTCAAAATGATCCCTGGCGAAGAAAATGGGGTGAATTGCATGGGCACTCCCGAACAGGTGACACACCGTGTGGTAGTATACCCAGCAGGCGGTCGCACGTCGAGTCAGCCGCATTGACGGGTGATGAGTCGAGTGATATGGTTACCGCGATACCCTTTCCTGGAGTAGGTGATGATGCGACGTTTGCTTTTCCTGTTATGCCTCCTTGCCGGACTGGTGCCGCTGGTGCGCGCGGCGGCCCCAGTGACGGCGACTCCGCTGCAAGTGACCACCTCGTGGCTGGGCAATACGCTCAACCCGGGTGAGAAGTTCTGGCGCACGGCAGAACGGCGCTACACCCTGTCCTACTTTGGCGACCTGGACGTCACGCCGGACGGCATGGTCTTCTGCAGCTCTACCTGGGAAGAGGGCGGCAATCGCGCGGCGGTCTATAAAGATGGTGACTACCTGATTGACTCCCCCATTCCCGGGGCTATCAACGCGGTGGATGTGACAGACCATTTCATCTATTACGGCGAGGGCAACCGCATTGTGATCATCCCGCGCACTCCCGGGCAGGCGACGAATGGCCGGCGCAATGCTGAGGGGCTCGCGAGCAGGACAATCCCCGTCGTCACAGCAACGCCCAACCCACTACAACTGGGCCTGGCAGCCGATGAAGCGCACGACCGGCTCTTTGTCAGCCAGACCACCCAGGGTAACGACAGCAGTATCCGCGTTTACCGCCTCAGCGACGGCACACCCCTGGCACGAAAAGACGGGGCCTTCCCCTCTACTCGACCCGGTCGCCTGGAGCTGGATGCCCGCGGCAACCTGTGGGTGCTGGAGCGCGCTCAGGAATCCGCCCCCACCCTGCTCACCGCCACTCCCTTCGGCAGTCGCAGTGAACCCGGCAGTGGGCCGGAGATGCTCAACCGTGATGAACAGCACCAGTTCGCCACGGCAGACGGTGGCGGGTACGTGGGGCTGGATTTCGGCCAGCGGCAGCGTCTGGCGGTTGTGCGCGTGGCGGTGACCGGCGGCAGCCTGCTGGGCGCCTTCATTCAGGCTGCCAACGATCTGAATGGCCCGTGGACGGATCTGCACCTGTTCGCCCAGGAGCCCGGCGGGTGGCCGGAGAAGTACCTGACCGTCAGCGACCCCACCCCGTATCGATATCTCCGCCTCCAGGCGCCCGTGCACAAGAAATTCGCCGTGCGCGCGCTGGAGGCGTATACGCTGAGTACGCCCGCCCCGGCGCGGATCGTCAGCTTCACGCCAGACGGCCTGCCGCTCCCCATGCAGATTACCGCTATCCCACAGGCTTCGGCGATCTTTTATGATGCGCCGCGCGATCGTCTGCTGGTCGCCGATAATGGCCCCAACCAGCAGATTGCGGCCTTCACGCAGCTCACTACTACGCCCACCCTGGACCAGACTTTTGGAAAAAATGGCTGGTTCGGCACCAAAGGCGGGCTGTTTAACGGACCGCCCAGCACGTATGGGACCTATGGCCCGCTGCGGTTCGACAATATGCGCGATATCGGGGCCGATGCCACCGGCAACATTTACGTCGGCCAGGTCGGCGCCATGGGCATCAGCCAGACGCGTATCGAAAGCTACACCCCTGCGGGGGCGCTCCGCTGGTCCCTGCAGGGTACCGCCAACCTGGACAGCGCGCAAGCGGACCCGCGCGACGAGACCGCGGTGTACAATGCTGCCAACCGCTACACCATGGACTACACCCGGCCGGCAGGCAACGAGTGGACGATGTCCGCTTCCAGCCTCAACCCCTGGCGTTACCCCCAGGACCCCCGCATGAGCGGGAATGGACAGTTGATCTACGGGGTGCGCGTCATTCAGGGCCATTTCTTCCTCATCACCTCCGATCAGGGTCAAGGCGTCTACAGCATCTTCCGCTTCAATCCGCAAACCGATGGCAACACCGCCATCCCCTGCGGCATGATCCGCGCGATGAATCTGGGCATGCAGCCGCCGTATCAGGCCCCCACCTCCGGCCATTGGATCTGGCGCGATCGCAACGGCAACGGCCAGTTCGATGCCGATGAGTATGACGTGGAGCCGCGCATCTGGCTCTTCGGCTCCAACTTTGATGACGATGGCAACTTCTGGTACACCGATGAGGGCACCCAGAAGATCTACCGCATCGCCGTAGGGGCACGGCTGGACAAATTCGGTGCGCCGGTGTGGAGCTGGTCCTCCCCCGACAATCGTGAATGGGCGATCCCTGCGCCTTTCGACGGCGATGCCCGGCAATATGCCGGGGGGTACGGCTCCATCAAGCGCCTGTGGTATGATACGGCGACCCGAACGCTGTATGTGCTGGGGTTCAATCACACGTTCCCCAACACCGTGGGGCATAACGCACCGGCCGGGCGCCTGCTGGTGCGTTACCGTGTGGAGGAAGATGCGCTGGTCAAACTCGATGAGCTGGCATTACCGTATGACGCCGACGTAGCCGGGGAGCCCCACGACCAGCCGTATACGCTGCGCATCGCCGGTAATTTCGTCTTCGTCGGCTACGAGTTGACACAGAGCAACCGTGTGTATCGCAAGGCGGATTTGCGCTATGTCGGCACCACCATGGTCGGCCCGCAGAGTGTGGCCCCCATTTATGATGGCCCACCCGAGCTGATCGTCTCCGTCCGCAAGAACGGCGAATACCTGCTCTTCCAGCCCGCGTACACCAATACCGCCACCACCATGCTACGCTGGCTGCCCGGCACCGCACCGGCAGTACCCCTGCCGACCGACCTCACCGCCACCCCGCACCCCGGTGGCCTGCTCCTGCAATGGAAAGGTGCAGCCGCGGCATGGAAGATCGAAGGCATGGCGCACACCACCGCCGGCTGGGGTCCCTGGCAGCCGCTGGGCACGGTGAAGATCCCCACCCTGACCCAAACGCTGTTGCCGGGAAAATACGCCTACCGTGTGCGCGCCGTCACGGCGCAGGGGGCGGTTTCGGACTACAGCAAAACGTGCTGGGTGACCGTGGAGAAGTGACGCACTGAGGAAGCGCGGTTCCCGGTGAAGATAACAGCCCGCGGCGGATGGGCCTGCTGTTGATCGCGCAGGTGGTCGGCGCGGCGGATCTGGACCTGTCGCGTGATTGGCGAGTGTAGATCGGCACGGAAGCGACAGCGCCGCCGGCAGCACCGGCCATGATCGCCACCTTCGACGACAGCGGCTGGAAGGCGCTCCCGGTCACCCCCCTCCAGCATACCCGACACGCGGGTGCGCGGAACAAGGTGGGCGCTATTTGACGCTCACGGACCGCCACGCCGGTCCACGCGCCCTGTTGCGGCGAATGCGGCTAAAATGGGCGTTGTTGCGGAAGAACCATGGATGTTACGAAGTTCATCTGTATCTCCTCCCTAATCCTTTGCGTCGCGATGCCGGAACACCTGAAGGTTGGCACCACATGCCTTCATTAAAAACTCCGATAGCGCTTGATTCAGGATATGTGCTTAACCCATGAGGCATATTGTCAGGCTCTTTTATTTCACAGTGTTTTGTAAAACCAGGGGGTCTGATGGTCGGCAACCCGTGAATAGCGAGGCTTAAACGCCAGCGCATCAGGAAGCCTGCAAGACCTGGGGATGCACAGCATGGGGTTCCTCCCATGACATCCCATCCGTCAGGAAGGCCAGGTTCTCGCCGCGCATCCCTGTGGTTTGTACATCCGTCAGCGTGCCAAGGTTACAGACCAAGCTGCCGCGTGCCGGTGATCCCTCGGCACATTGACTGACTCCATCCAACCTGAGATGGCGCATGATGCCACGGTTATGGAGAAAGATCATGGGGTTGGGCGTGCGGTTGATGACGTGGCAGTTCCGCAATACGACATCATCGAGGGTAGCCTCGGGTTCAATGTGGATATCGTCGTACGCCAATTTCTCCTCACGGCGCGAGTAGCCGTCGACGGTCAGGCGGCGCACGTTGATCTTCCCCCACAGGTAGAACATCGAAAAGGCGTGCCAGATGGATTCAGGTGGCGGTTCACTTTCAAACCCGCGGCTGGATTTGGCGCAAGAGATGTTGCGCAACGAGATGTCTTCAAAAACGCTCAGTTCACCCGGATGCAGCCCATAATCCGAGAAGGAGGCGACGTTGAAGCGATAGGTGCCGTAGACATTTTGGATGCTGACACGGCGGATCGGCGATCCGGCCGAGAGCAGGCGAACCGCGGTCCAACCATCTTCGGCAAAGAGCCCGTCCACCGCAATATCTTCGATCGGCCCCCGCGACATCTCCGCCACCAGTCCATCGTCGGCGTTCAACGCCAGCAGATCATCATGGGTCATCCCTTTAAGGTTGGCGATATACCCGTACCGACTGTTCCCGTGGATATGAATGCCGTCCATGTTGATTTCGTCGGGATTGGCATGCTGATAATCGAAGGTAATATCCCGTATCGTGAACTGATAAAGATTGCCCAGTTGCGTGCCATACGTCGTCGGATCGCGCAACGTCAATCCCTGCAAGGTTAAATTCCGCACGTGGTTGAATCGCATCAGCACACCGAGGAACAGGGCTGGGTCATACGGCGTCGTGAGTGCCGCATCGCCCATGGCGATGAACGGATTCGACGCCTGGTTGCGGTTGTCCATGTCCCAAATGCCACCGATCAGTGCGATGTCCGTGTTACCGTGTTCATGGTCATCGTTCGTGATCATCACCGTGTCGCTGTGCGGTGCAAGGCGTATAACGGTATACGGGTCGAGTTGTAGTGTCTGACCAGAATGGATGCGCAACGTCCGGCTGATACGGTAGTGTGC